>R25__coassemble_915_pt1 | contig 15911 bp, 13 predicted proteins | sample R25__metabat2_low_PE_027 | metagenome-assembled genome bin R25 | reverse complement strand
TGCGGCTTTTAGTTTGATGCGAAAACCAATACTGGTTTATGAGTTACTGCCCAAATACAGCCGTCTGATTTTTCAGGGCGGCTGTAATTGCTTTTATGCATATTTTTGTTCAACGCAAAACCCGTCAAACACTTTTAATTTCGGTTGTTTAATCAGCATTCAATTTCAAGAAATCGGCAGATGTTGTTGTAAAAAATATTATGAAGTTCATCTTCACTGAAGCCCATACGCATAATTGACTTTATCTCTGTTTTCGCGCTCCACATAGGGTAATCGGTGCCGAAAAGCACCCTTTTTGTTCCGAATTTTTCAACACAGCGGCAAAACTCGCTGTCGGAAAGGTACGCGGTTGATGAACAGCAGTCAACATAAAGATTCTCATATTCCGACAATCTGTCCGCAGCCTCTTTCCAGACGCTCCAGCCGCCGAGATGAGCACCTATTATTTTTAATGACGGGTAATCTTTAAGCACTTTTTCCGCGCGTTCGGGATTTGAATAATCCTGCCTGATATCGCCGAAATGCACAAGCACGGGGAAGCCGTCACGCGCGCAAATCTCATAAATTTTGCGGCATTGAGGCGAATCAACGGAACACCGCTGAAAATCCGGGTGCAGTTTTATTCCGCTTAAGCCGAGAGAACGCAGGTGCTCATAATCAGCCTCAACATTTTCGCTTTTCGGGTAAAGAGTTCCGAAGCCAGTAAGCCGATCGGGATGCCCGGCAACTTCAGCCGCGATAAACTCATTTATCACTCTTACCTGGTGCTCATTTGTGGCAACCGAATGAACAAGAAAACGGTCAACGCCCGCGCTTACGCCCCGCTCAATCAAATCGTTTACCGTTCCTTTGCCGTGGGCAATAACTCCGTAAAAGGCGTCGATTCCGTCAACCGCTCTTCTCGAGATTTTCTCGGGATATATATGACAGTGAGAATCAAAAACTTTATAATTTGCAAACATAGGGGTTGCCTCCGTCACTGAATAATTATAATCAGTTCAACCGCCCTGTAGGTGTTATCTCACAGCTGTTTGCCTGATTACGGAAATCCGCTTTTGTCAATAAGTTTTTACGGATTATCGCCGCCGGCGCACAGCGCCTCAACCTCATCGCAAACAGCTTTGAGGCTGCAGGAAGTGCAGTCCATTTTTATATCTCTCATTATATGGTCAAGCGCGGTTGTTATGCTTTCAGATTTTTTCATAACCTGCTCAAGCAAGTCATAAGGAAAGTTTTCATCAGTCACAAACAGCAGTTTAACTGCCTCAACCTGTGGCTGTTTTTTATATTCTTTAATAAAGAATCTGCCTATATGGGCAAAACCAAGCCTTTTTTTCAAAGCGTCTCTGCCTACTCTTGCCGCCTCTCTGTGCGTAAAGGCGGAAATTCGCATCATATATCCTTCAGGGTGGATATGATACCTTGCAAACTCTATTTTTCTGACAGCCTGATAAAGCTGTTCTCCGGTGCCCATTTCACTTTCTTTAACTCTTATGAGAGCTATTCTTGCAAAAGGCGAATCTCCGTTAATCTCCGTAAGGTCTCTGCCGATCAGCAAAACTTCATCATCCGGAACCAAAGAATAACTGTCTGTTAAAGCGACGCCGCTGAGCGCGGGAAGATTATTGCCTCCGAGCTCAAACGCAGTGTCACTTTGAAAGATGATTTTGTTTTTATCCGTTTCCTGCCATTTCGGAGCTGAAGCGAAATCAAGCTTTTTCACAGGGTGTTCATCAAGAATTCGCTTAACCCCTTCAAAGCACTCATCATACAGTCTCATTATTATTCACCATGAATAACACCGATTTTTCTCAACGCTGTTTCTGTGCCCCTGATAAGAGCCGATGTTTCGGCAAGCGAATAAATGCTGTTGCCTTTTGCGTCATTTATTGCCATTTCTCTGTCATCGGGTATTACAGAAAGAATTTCAAGCCCTTTTCCATCAAGGCAGGCGGCAAGAGCCATATCCGGTATTCTGTTTATCACAGTTCCCGTTTTTTCAAACATCACCATTTCTTCCGCTACCGACAGTATGGTTTTTATAACCTGAAGGCCTTTTTTGCTGGCATCGGAAACAAGAATAAGGTGCGTGACCTTTTCCATAACGCGGCGGTTAACCTGCTCTATTCCCGCTTCACCGTCAATAACAATAAAATCATAGTTTCCGGCAATCATCGCGATTATTTCTTTCAGATAAGCGTTTACTTTACAGTAGCACCCCGCGCCTTCCGGTCTGCCTATTGCAAGAAATGAAACATCTCCGTTTTCAGTTACGGCGTCAATCATCCGGTACTTTGCCTCGCTCAAAAGCTCCAGCGCGGTGCCGGTGTTGCCTTTTTCCGCCTGCTTAACAAACGATTTTCTTATATCGTCAACCGTAAGCCCTGCATCGACCCCGAGGGCTGTGGCAAGCCCTACAGCGGGATCCGCGTCAATGGCAAGTATTTTTTTGCCCGGATTGTTTTTTGCCAGAAGTCGCACTGCCGCGGCAGAAAGAGAAGTTTTGCCCACCCCTCCTTTGCCTACAAAAGCAAGTATTATCGGGTCTGTTTTTTTCATAATATTATTCCGTTTTCAATATAACATAGCCGTCTGTAAGACTTGCTTTGAGAAGGCTGCCCTCAACTGTAAAACGCCGTCCGATGAGGTCAATCAGGGTAACGGTATTTTCACCGCACTCAATCTCCATAACATTATTCATTACAACGGTTTCATCAGATATTTCATTTTTATAAGCGGTTGATAAACACATAATTACAGCTTCCTGTCTTTTTTCAGATTGTCATAATACGGCTGAGCTTTATCATAAATACGCCTGACAAGCTTCATATCGCTGTTTGTGTAGTAAACGGCAAAAGTCGCGCCTATAAAAGCTGTGACAGCCGCAAAAAGAACCAATAAGGGTTTCAGAACTTTCACGCGTTTTTCACCCTTCCCTTCTGCCTTGCGTATTCAGCCGCTCCGAGCGCTCCCATGAGCTGAGGGTCTGTGCTGAGTTCCACCACTTTTATTTTAAGAACTTTTTCAATGGCCTTTTTCAAACCGTCATTTTTTGCGCATCCGCCGGTCAGCGTAATGCTGTCGGTTGCTCCCGCTTTTTTTGCCATAACAAAGCAGCGTTTTGCAACAGCGAGCTGAATACCCGCGGCAATCTCTTCCATAGGTTTGCCCTCACCTACAAGGGATATGACCTCCGATTCGGCGAACACAGTGCACTGCGCTGTTATGGGAATTGTGTTTTTCGCCTTCAATGAAAGCTTTGAAAATTCAGGAAGAGACATTTCAAAAGCATTTGCCATAGCTTCATAAAATCTGCCCGTGCCGGCGGCGCATTTGTCGTTCATCGCAAAATTCTTTACCGTTCCGTCGGTGTCAATGGCAATTCCTTTTACATCCTGACCGCCTATGTCGATAATCGCCCTTACATTCGGATTTGTAACATGAACACCCATTGCGTGGCAGGATATTTCACTGATATTTTCATCGGCAAAAGGAACTTTGTTTCTGCCGTATCCGGTGCCTACAAGATAAGTTAACTCCTTCGCTTCCGTCAGGCCGTCAACCTGTGAAACGGCATCATCGAGCGCTATCTTGGCAGACTGCACCGGATTGATTTTGCTTCTGTTTGTAACAGCGGCAACCATTTTGCCGTTTTCATCAAGAATAACGCATTTCGTGTAGGTTGAGCCCACATCGCAACCGCCGAAATAATTCATAACATAAATCTCCTTTTTCTTATATTACCATGCCAGCGTGTCATCAAAATCGACCAGAGTAGGGTCAACCGGTTCTTCCCGAAGTACGGTGGTCATATATTTATTGATTTGTTCGCGCATATCACGCCTTGAAATAGTGCGCGGATCCATCAAATCATGCGGAACCCATATAAAGCTCACATTATGTTCTCTTGCCTGATCGTCAAAAATACCGTTGAGGCCGTCCATACCCTTGCAGGAAATCTGGTCATACATAATTACCATATCTGCGTTAAATTCCTCAACAATTCTCCACAGTTCATCAACAACATTGGCATAACCGCCTTTTGTATGTTTGCGCATTGTTGTTCTCTGAAGAGTTTTCGCAAGGGTGCCGAGTGCCTTTTCCTTATCTTGCGTATCGTACATATAGTATGAAATCATTGTTTCCATATCCATAACCACATTGACGCCCCAGCAGTTTTCAAGCCAGTTTGCGAGACTTGTATAGTAGTTTGCCGGGCAGGACCAGACTATTGCCCTGTGGCGCATTTCTTTTGAGCATTTAACCTTTTTATTATATGCGTCAAGCATAAGCCTGTTTACTTTTTTGTCAACTTTAAGAAAACGGGGATCCATACCGCCGGAAATATGAAAGTAAAACAATCGGTAAAGCCAGAATGTAGCACCCGTCATCTGCGGAAAATCGGTTTTGTTGACCTCCCATTTCTGTATCTCGTATTCTGTTTGTTTATTATAATTCTTCATCGCTTTGAAAAAAGCGTCCCAATCCCATTTTTCGCCGGTTTGCTCTTCCACAAAAGCTATTGCGGATTTGATTTCATCCACGGCATATTCCTGAACATCCTCGCCGTTATAGCGCAGGGGAACATTTATCACCTGGGTGGGAATATTGAAGCGCCTGTCAAGGTATGAAGAGTTCATAATAGAGCCGTCGCAAGGCATATTGCAGGTGAGTGAACAAACCCCGACAAGCGGATAATCGTCATTAATCGCCACGCCCGCCTCGGCAGAAGGCAAAGGGCATACATCCGCCGGCACACCGTAGCTTTCCGTTATATCAAGATAAGGCGGCGTTATATTCTGGTCAACCATAGAGGTAAGAAAAATCGGAATTGTTGTAACATGGTTATCTCTTAAATTCGGAAAACCGGCTATAAATTCGGAGGAAAAAATTTCATCCACATTTACTGTTTTGTCTGCCCATTTTGATTTTTCGTGAAAGTGCCTGTCATTTGACAAAAGAAAATTAATCAGATCGGTTGTGGGCTTCACAAGCATATTCATATGAAGGTGTGTAATTCTGAGTTGCGGGCCTCTGAGGCCTTCGGTATGGCGGTCAACCCACGCCGGCGCCGTGAGATAGCTCATCATCCAGCGGTAGTTCAACAAACCTTTTGCTGTTGAGACAGGGGCTTTACCTGTCATAACAATAATATCTTTCCATGTAATCAGCCAGCGAAAATAATCGTATGCAGTGTCTGATACTCCGCGCCACTCTCTGTGTTTGAGCAATCCGGTTTTATCCTCATGAAGATTACCGAGATTTGAGGGTTCATTGCGCCAAAGATTTTTTAATTTGCCTTTTAATTTCATTTTGTCATCAGCCGCCTTTCCGGATTTTCTTGATTTCAAGGCTTTCAACAAACGCCTGAACCCTTGTTCTCAACTGCCCCGAAGCGCTTGCCGTATATTGCCGGTCAACGCACACCGACGGAATGCCGAAATCATTAGTGATTACATGAGATGCGAGAGCTCTTTCATAGCCCCAGTATTCACAGAATTTAAGCTGCTCATAAAGAACACCGTCTGCGTGATAATCTTCCACAAGTTTTTTTACATATTCGCGTCTGCCCTCAACTTTTGCCTGTTCCATATACCTCGGGCACTGGCAGGTTTTCATATAGTGCAGAATAATCTGTTCAAGCACATCTCCGTCATCGGTCAATTCAATTTCTTCTCTGCCCGGCATAGCGCCGAAGCAATAACGGTCCGCAACCACAAGAGCTCCTGATTCCTCAATGAGTTTTGTGAAATCAGGGTCATCCATTTCAGAGCCGACAACCGCAATTTTAACCCTGAAGCTCTTTTTTTCATCGGGGATTCTTGTTTTCAGCTCTTCGGCCGTTTCTCTGAGTTTATCAATTATAAGATATTTGGGGCAACAGTATGAAACAAGGTTGAGAATATGGTACTCATAGCCTGTGATGCGCGGGTTATCCTCTTTTCTGTATTCCCCGATTTCGGTAATCAGCCGGCAAACCTCGTTATGCTCCGAAACAGCCTTGCGCATAGCGTCTTCACTTATGTCAACGCCGTAAACTTCCTGAAGCTTATCAAGCACTTTCTCCTGAATCTGCCTTTTGTAGTGCTTTACCGTGTGAGGCATAATTTTAAACGGAACATCCGCAATGGTAACAAAAAATTTCTCATTATCCACAAGGTGAAGAAGTTCAAAATGCTCATACGCCCTGTTCATCTGCGAGCAGGTTTCAGAACCGAAGAGCGCGTCGATATGCTGATATCCGCCTTCTATGCCCCTTTCAACAAGCGCTTTTGAAAACCCGCACAGAAAAGAGCTCATATAATATGTGGAAATATCCAGCGAGCCTGTTCTGGGCGCGCGAAGCCTTGTTGAAAAGCATCCTGGCAAATTAAGCAGAACCTCGGGAATATGGTAACAGGTGTAGGCAAGGCACAGTCTGCCGTCTTTTTTCGCCTGCTGAACAAGCTCGTTGTTTGCCTCCTGCAACAGGTTTTCAAATTCATAAAGATATTTCAAATCTTTCATACTGTTTTCCTCTCACTCAAGTGATTTGATTGCTTCTTCAAGCAGGGCGTTGCCGTTTGCGAATATTTTTGCCGCCGCAATAATCTTTTTACCGGTTTCCGGGCTGCCTGTTTTTTCAAAGGCATCGGCAATCTGCAACAGTTCATCAATGTGAGAAGCATTGTGATGAAAGTTAAATTCAATCAAAGCCTTCAGTTCCCCCGGATTATTCACTGTAATGTGATGATGGCCGTGATGCTCGCCCATATTACTTTTTCTCCTTTACGGTCATATTTCCATGGTAAGTATGATAGCATTTTATCCGGTAATATTCAACAATATTTAATAAAAATATATAGATTATCTCCGCTTCCGGCATTACCCGCCGGCTGTGAAAACGGCAATAAAAATATCGGCGTGACCGAAATCACGCCGAAGCTTTAAAAATATTGATTTTTTCGCCGTATAAAAAGCGCGGGCTTGGGTTTTGCTTTATCAGTCTGCCGAATAGGGAAGAAGAGCAAGGTGACGGGCGCGCTTGATGGCTGTTGTGAGCTCTCTCTGATGAGCCGCACAGGTGCCTGTTACACGGCGTGGAAGGATTTTAGCCCTTTCCGATGTGTATTTGCGGAGCTTGTCTATATCTTTATAATCGATAAATTCTACCTTGTCAACGCAGAACGAGCAAACCTTTTTGTGCCCTTTTCTCATAGGCTTTCTGTCTGCCTTATCGTATGCCATAACAGTTTCTCCTTTCACAAAATAGATTTGGGACGGTCAATCAGAAAGGAAGGTCGTCCTCAGTGGGGATTTCTTTGAAATCGTCTGTGTCACCCGTTGAATATGAGGGAGCGGGCTGAACAGCCGCCCTGATGTTTTCCTCAACGGGGTTTGAGCTCTCATTTTTAGAGCCGCAGAAGCTGACGCTGTCTGCCACAAGCTCAACCGCTTTGCGGCGGTTGCCGTTTTTGTCATCGTAGCTTCTGGTCTGAATGTGACCCTGAACCGCAATCATAGAGCCTTTACGGAAATATTTTGTAACAAATTCCGCGGTCTGACCCCATACAACGCAGTCAATCCAATCGGTCTGGCGTTCTTCGCCCTGGCGGACATAAGAGCGGTCAACCGCAACGGAAAATGATGTTACGCTTCTGCCGCTGCCTGTGGTTCTGAGTTCGGGATCTGCAGCCAATCTGCCCATAATAACTGCACAGTTAAGCATTGCAAATCCTCCTTACTTTCTGATGTTGAGCGAACGGAGAACACCGTCGGTGATGTTCGCAACACGCTCAAGCTCAGCCGGAAAATCGGGTTCAGCCGTGTAAGTGAAGATTACATAATAACCTTCAGCTTCGTAATCGATGAGATAGGCAAGCTTGCGCTTTCCCCATTCATCAATACTTTCAAGTGTGGCTGCGTCCTCGATCATCTTCTGGAATTTCTCTTTAAGAGCGATAGCCGCTTCGTCACCGTTCTTGACTGAGAAAACCATTGTGGTCTCGTAGCTGTTTGCTGCCATTTAAAAGCACCTCCTTCTGGTCTTTTGGCCGCTTTTCACAAAGCGGCAAGGATCTTTATTGATAGATTTAAAGATTCCTGCGAAATGCGCCGGGTATTGCCGGGCGCACTTTCAGTAATTTCGCATTATAGCAGTTCTTGCCCGTAAAGTCAAGTTCTTATTAATAATTTTTTATAAATATTCCGGCATTATATTTAACAAAATCAGCCTCCCGCGGGAGACTGATTTTATTTGTTAATCAGAAAATACCTTTAAAAAGCTCCATAACTTTGTTAAACAGGTTTACGATGAATCTGATAATCTTCTGGAAGAATGTCAGGTTTTCTTCTTCGGGCTGTTCATCACCGCCGCCCTCGCCGGGCTGATTGTCGCCGGGCTGTTCTTCCGGCGCTTCGGGTGTTACGGGCTCTACCGTGAGCACGGGTGTTTCACCGTTTTTGCTTGTGTAGCCGTAGGTCTCGGTGAGTATTACCGTGTATTTGTACTCGCCAGCCGTGCCTGTTTCAAGCTCGTATGTGAACTGTTTTTCTCCGCTGTCAAGCGTTACGCTCTGCGTTATATCCGTTTTGCCTACGCTTACCTTCACAATGTTTGAGGGCGCCGTTACCGTCAGCGTTACCTTTTCGCCCGATTTTACCGTGTCTTTGCTCCAGCTTATCTTCGCGTCATTTATATCCACCTCAGGCGCGGTCACTTTTACATTGCCCGCTTCTATGCTCGCAGTCATGTAGCCGTTTATATCCTGAAGCTTTATGTCAAAAGCGTTTTCTCCGAGCTCCGAACCCGTGAACGCGTAAGTCCAGGTTCTCACTCCGTTTTCCTCACTGTAGCCGGCTGTTTCGCCGCCGTCTATGAACGCCTTTGTGTAGTTTTCATCAGCCGTTATTGTGAGTGTGGCCGTTTCGCCGAGCGCTATGACTGTTTTATCCCATTTCGCGGTAACGCCCGTTGAATCCGCCGTGATTACCGGGTTGAATATTGTGTTCATTATGCCGCGGCTGTTGAGAAGGGCGGGCTCGTCAAATGTGAACATAAGCTGCCTTGCCCCCGCGGGAGCGCTCTGTTCCTGAGCGCCGAATGAATATTTGATTTTTGTCAGCGCGATTACTATGTTCTCGCCCGATGTGTTAGCTATTACCACAGGCTGAGCCGTTGTGTATTTCCCGTCGCTCAACACAAAATCAAGCTGCGCGGTTATGTCTCTGTAAAGCTCCGTCGCTCCGCTTAAGCTGTATTGATTGCTGCGTGATGAGGCAACAGTCGCTTTGCCGTTTGTTCCTTTTATCACTCTTATACCCACGGCCACTTTCGCGGGCTGTACAGCGCCGCCCGTGGTTATATTAAACGCTATTGCCTGGTTGGGCTCAAGATAAACCTCGTTCTTCGGCCCTATGTCGGAATAGTTCTTTATTGCCGAATTTCCGGTTGAGCTGTTCATTTTTTCAAGGAACGCTACGCCTGCCGTGTATTGACCCGTTTCGCCGAATGTATCGGCGGCAATGATTTTCTCCCTTATGCTCTCATACTGAGCGCCCTGCTCTTTGTCGGCAAGATATTTCTCATAAACATCCGTGCCCGCCGTAACGCTTTCGGGGTTTATCGGGTTATATATCCTTATCGAGTCAAGGTAAAAGCTGAACTGACCTTTGCCGGCGGTGTCGAATATCGCCGAGTATCTGGGCTCTATTGTCACCGTGTATGTGCCGTAGCCGAGAGTTTCGCTGATTACCGGGGTCTGATATATTCCGTTGCCTTCGGCTCCGGTTGCAACCCAGCCGTTAATCTGCACGGCTCCCTCATAATATTCCGTTGTGCCTTTGTCGGAGCCCTGAATGAAGAATGTGTTTGAGCTGCTTTCGGTCGCGGGGTAAATGGCGGCTCCGTCCGAGTCAAGGGTTACCTTGCCGTCTTTGAGATAAAGCGGGCCGTACTCATTGCCGAAATATGTGCTCAGCACCTTATTGGACACCTGAACCCATTCGCCGTTATTCAGTTTCTTTATGTTCACCATAATAACGCCGCAGGTGCTGTCTGTGAGCGAGTAAACATCAAAGCCCGTGCCCGTGAATGTGAATGTCGCTTTTCTTGACGGGTCGCCTCTTTTAACGGTTGTTTTATACACCGTGCCCATTGAGTATGTTGACTGATTTTCATAAGCGGAGTTGTAACCGTAGCCGTTGAGTGACTCAACATCGGCAAAGGCTTCGGCCGCGGGGGATGTGCCGTCAACGCTCCAGAGCGAATCGCCGCCCGAAATCGCGGGGGCAAGGGTTACAAATTTTTCCTCAAAATACACATTGGTCGCGGGGATTACCGTAACATTTGCCGTGTAGGGTTTGCTGTCATAAATCGCGGTGTAGGTGAATGTCACCTTATCCGTCATAATCGAGGGCGGTGTGAATTTAACCTTGGTGCCGTCAACAGCCGCGTTCGCGATTGAAACACCGCTGAGCGTTGCGCCCGCCGCGTCGTTTTCAAGAACATCAAACAGCACGGGCAGACCGCTGTCGATGATGTAAACATCATCATTGGCGGGTTTTATCCATTTTGCGTAAAGGGTTGTGTCTTCAACAGGAGTAAAGGTTGAGCCGCTGACCGCGTCGGTGAGGGCTGAATCCCTGAACCAGCCAGCAAACGCGTAGTTTGCATAAGTCGGCACGGGAAGAGTTACGGAGCCGGGATTCCACTGCGCGACCATCTGATAAACCGCGCCGGAGGTTGAACAAAGGTTGTTTACATTCTGACCGTTTGAAAAACTCTCCTGACCTGTAACTTTATAGAACACAACATTTTTGAATGTCAAATTGCTTCCGGCAAGCGCCCGGAAAAGAACATATTTGTTGACATTCGCGTTGCCGCTTGATTTAAGTGTCCAGGTTACACTGTAATGTTTATATGAGCTTGTGAGTTGCTGCCTTATGTCACCGTCTCCGCCGCCGGAAGAAGCACCTTCTCCGGTAACGGATGAAGCAATCTGCCAATATCCGCTCGCGCCGTAAAAATAATTTGTTACAAGCCCGCTTCCCTTTGCGTCAAACTCAAGGTGATAAACCTCATTCGCTGCAAAAGGAGCGTTTATTGTCCACTGTTTTATATCATGGTAAGCGGTTCCGCTTGTATTATCATAGGAATACTCCGCCGTATCGTTTATGAGCCTTGCGGAGCCTTTCCAGCCGGCGAATGAATATGCTGCCGTGTCGGAGGTGTCGGCAGTGCCGTTATTGTTTTTGTAGGTTACTGTGTACTGCCTTGTGTAGCCGTTGGCCGTCAGATTCTGAGCAGTGCCGTAAACAAAGCTCTGGTTGCCCATAGAGCCGCCGGTTGCGCCGTTGCCGTCAAACGCCACGGAGTAATGCGGAAGCCAGACGGCGTAAACAGTGTTATTATATCCAACATCAACAGATGCATCGCCTTCAAATGTGTTGCTGTCTGTGCTCCAGCCGCCAAAGTCATAGCCTTCTCTTGTTGCGGTAACAGAGGGTGTGACTGTTGTTTCCTGATTTGTACCTATAGTTATATAACCGGACTCAGCCGAAGAAAGAGTTCCTCCGTTTCCGTTAACAGTGTAGTATGTGCAAAGAGCATTTATTGCAGTGTTAAGACTGTTTGCAAGGGTATCCGGATTACTTGTCGAGCCAAGTTTTGTAAGTGCAATAACAGCGTTTTTATAAGCAGTCTGAAATGCAGTCCACTTGTAGTTTGAATCTGCATCAAAATAGCATGAGGTTGGTGTGCCTGCCGCCGATTTACCGGTAACGCCGAGTTTTGCCATTGCTTTTGTTGCGTTGTTTACAGCGGAACGAAGGCTATTTTTATTATAATATGTTGCTTTAAGCTGACACACAGCATAGGTCTGAGGATTGGCGTCCTGTTTATTACAATATGTGCCTTTTATCATATAAAGCTTTGTTGCGCCTTGCGTGGTTGTCTGACCCATCAGAGTTCTCGGCCATGCACCGCAATAACGAACGCCCTCCGTTTCGTCAAAGCCTGTGCTGTTGTAATTTGTTCCTTGAGATGCAATTACATAGTTTTTTGTTGCGTAGTCACCGGATCCATCTGAATACCAATCTGTATATCTGTCAAGAGAACAATCTGTAAAATCAGCAACATACCAGTTACCTGAATTGCTACTTGAATTTGCGTCTTCAAAGACTTCCATACCAACAGCTAAATTAGGAACTTGATTTAAATTGTTATATCTGCTGGTGTCAAGTATTAGATTTCCGGTTGAGTTACAATAAAGATTACTTGACATTTTTTCTGCACCGGTTTTAGAATACTTCGCTGTCATCAGGTTTTTTACTGAAGATGTATATGTTCCTGAGGAATTTTGTCCAAAATCCCATGGATCAGCATTAGATGGTGATGTATTTAATTTATAATCACCACCATTTGAAAAAACTACATAGCCGAGAGAACCGCCGGATGAGGATGGTGAAACAGTGAAGTCGCTTGTTATTTTCGCAAGGCTTCCGGTAACCTCTGTTCCTCCCACATATCCTTTACTGTCCTGACTTATAAACGCAGAAAAATTAGAAAATTTTGTATAATAGAAATAATTTTTGTCCCAATCGTCTGCAGCAGTATTTGAACCTTCTGTGATGCTGTGAAACCCGGAAATCCAAGTAATGTTACCCGCCCATCTTTTACTATGCCACATAGAATCCGAACAACCAGCTTCAACACCGCATGCTACAGGAACGGTATAGGGCTTATAAACATAAGTGTATGCGTAAGCTTTTTTGGCAGTGTTGTCTGCACTGTCGGTAAAACTGAGAGTCCATTCTATATAACAGCCGTTAACATCCTTTGCAAGTGAAGGAGATTGACCGCCGGTAATGTTAACACTGCCGCCGCTTGAGATTGTTGTGCTTGAAAGGTTCGCAGTGCCCGAAAGAGCGGACGACAACGCCTCATTATAAAACTGATAAGAAATTGTTGCCGATGAAGCACCGGAAAATGAATAATAAATCTTACCGGTAGTTTCAGTAGTAGTTGTTCCCGCTTTGACCGAACCGTCGCTGTTATTATTCACATAGAACTGAAACGGCGTAGATGTTGCCTGAGCGGAGGAAAGCGCGTCGGGATAAAGATAAATAACCTCCGGCACAACAAAAGTAAGGTCGCCGCATAAAACATCCGCCGCCTTTACAGCGCCAAGAGCGGACGCGACAACACCTAAGCCCGCGCCTCCGAATGTGCCGAGCAGCATTGCAACCGCGAGAATTACCGCCATAATTTTTTTTGGAAGTGAGTGTTTGATGTTTACCATTGTTATACCCCCGGGATAATAAAGTTAGAAGTTAGGAATTAGGAGTTAGGAGTTGGGAACCGGAAAATTGCAATTTGGAATTATAATCGGTAGGGGCGATTATCAATCGCCCGCCATTTGCAGTTAGGAGTCAGAAGGTAGGAGTTAGGAATTAGGAATTAGGAATTAGGAGTTAGGAGTTGGGAACCGGAAAAATTGCAATTTGGAATTATAATCGCCCATACCGCGGAAAAGGTTGATTTTGCGGTGGTTTTGTCATTTTTCGGCGGGATTGTTATTGTTGTTTCGGCGGGATTGGGGAATCCCGCCCTACGGAGCAATATTGCAAAACGGAATTTTTTTGCGGGCTGCCGCGGGATTCGCAATTTTATACACATTAAGGCATTTGCATATACACATTGAATATATCACAACCCGGCACGGTATGTCAAACGGAATATACTGTTTTCAAGAAAAAATTTTACAGATTTTAATAATTAATTAATACTTTAAATTATGTTTAAACAGTTGACAAAAATCAATATTTTTATATAATATAATTTGGCGTTTTAAAAAGTCGAGGTACGGGTGATTATCAACCGCGCGCCGCAGGGATATGCGGAGCATCAGAAAAATCATATAGCAAACCCGTAAAAAACGCGGTACAGGCAAACGGCGGTTTTGAATGTTTTCCGGCGGCATTTGGGAATCCCGCCCTGCGGAGTTAGGTATTAGGAATTAGGTGTTAGGTGTTAGGAAATAAAAATTAAGAATTTGAAATCTGGAATTTGTAATTTGTAATTAAGATATAAGATAAACCGGAGGTAATGATTATGTGTGTGAAAAAGATGAAAGGAATACCCAAAAGGCTGCTGGCGGTTATGCTGGCGGTTATGGTCGGGTTCGGCTCGGTTTCCGTTCTCGGTCTGGGGGATGTAAAGGCGTCCGCGGCAACAGCGGGAACATATTATGTAAGAGTTACTTGGGACACAACTAACTCAAAAGATGATTCAGACAATTACTACACTCTTTATTATAAAAAGCAAGACGGCAGCACCGCCGAAACCACTTTTTCCAATACTACTAAAACAAAGGCAAACGGTCAAACACACGATCATGCCATAGACGGTTGCCCTTACGCCGTAAAAATGCAGGTTTGGGGTCGTTCCACCGCTGCAGCCGAGTGGTATCTAACAAAAATAACAGTTTCTCCTAACAGCAATTATACATCTAACGCAACAACTCTTTGGGAGGGAAGATTCGGAGGTCATAAAGCTCGATTTGGTGGCGAAGGATCTGCATCCACACTGACTTTTCCGAATTCTTTTACCGACTTTAGCAACAATGGAGTTAGTTCCGAACAAAAATCGACCACCGGTTACTACGCTTCAACAAATTCTGCGTATTTTCCTGTTGCTACATCAATTACCGCTATTACCGGCGACGGTTCCGTCAATGTTCCCACCGACGGAACATCGACAAACTCAACATCCGCGTACACCGCGGGAACAGTTAAAGACCAATACGGCGTAAACTGGTATCAAGACGCAACAATCAACCTGTCAACAGGTCACACCGGCGTTTCATATGATTCATCAACAAAAAAAATCTCGGTTATTTCCAACGGCAACGCAAAAGATAACTATTCTGTTACACTGACCGAAACCTGCGGTTCGGCAACAAACACAAAAAATGTAACGGTAAATGTTTTCAACTACAATGTCACATTCAAAGACCATGACGGAACTGTTCTGAAAACTCAGAACGGGGTTGACTACGGCGGCAGTGCCACGGCTCCGGATAATCCGTCAAGGGCTTATGACAGCACCAACCACTACGCTTTCGCGGGCTGGACGGGCGACGGCTACACAAACATCACATCGGGCGCGCAGGCCAAAACCGTAACCGCCTCATATACAGCCACTGTTCACGACTCTTTCCTTCAGTGGCAAAGCAACGCAACCGAACACTGGCAGCAATGCTCCGTCTGCGGTTACACCACGGCGCGCCAAAGCCACAATCTTGAGTGGATAACCACGGAAGAAACGCATTTGCAAAAATGCTCCGAGTGCGGATATATCAAAGTTGCCCAGGCAAGCCACACTTACGGCGACTGGAGCGTAACAACAGAAGCCACCTGCGACGGCGAGGGCTCAAAAACGCGCTCCTGCACCGCCTGCGGCCACACACAGACACAGGCAGTTTCGGCACTCGGTCACGATTTTCAGTTCACGCGCACCGTCGCGCCCACCTGCCTTGCACAGGGCTATGATATTTACACCTGCTCACGCTGCGGCGCAACCGAAAACAGAAATTTAACAGCCAAGCTTTCTCACAGCTACACCGGCGAAATCAGAAACAACAATGACGGCACACACTCATTCAAGTGCGTGAACGGCTGTAATGAATACGGTGCGACGGTAAACTGTAATTACGGCGACTGGAGCGCTGACACGGCAACCTGCCTTAAAGGCGGAAGCAAATCACACACCTGCGCCGATTGCGGCTACAAGGAAACAGTCAGCACCGACGCGTTAGGTCACGATTATCAGTTCACGCGTACTGTTGCGCCCACCTGCCTTGAACAGGGCTATGACATTTACACCTGCTCACGCTGCGGCGCAACCGAAAACAGAAATTATCAGAACGCTT
>R25__coassemble_821_pt1 | contig 17090 bp, 18 predicted proteins | sample R25__metabat2_low_PE_027 | metagenome-assembled genome bin R25 | reverse complement strand
GGCTTTTAGTTTGATGCGAAAACCAATACTGGTTTATGAGTTACTGCCCAAAGGCAGCCCCTTTTTAACGCCCTTCGCCTTTAAGCGAAGAGGCTTTTTATTTTGCCGAAAAGGTTTTTAATCGCGAGAAGCGGCATTTCGGAGTAACCGTTTGTGCCGTAGTTTTCATAAAGATAAAGGCTTATTCTGCGCAGGAACGAAGGGTCTTTCTCCTTTTCTTTTTCCTGAGCGGCGCCGAGCTTTACAAGAACGGCGCGCAGTTCTTCCTCGCTCTTCTGAAGGTCGTCATTTGAGGCAAGGTTGTTGTCAAGCGTGCGCTGTGTGTTTGCGAGCGCGTTTTCAAGCGCCTGCCTGTCGCTGTCGCTGAGTTTTGATTTGTCAATGCCCTTTGCCGCGTCGGTGAGCTCAATAATTCCGCTGACATTTCTGCCCCAGAGGAACTGCGGAAAATCGGGTGATGAGTAAACATCCGTTATCTCGTCATCGGCAATCATCTTCATGGCGATTTTCAGAATAACATCGTTATACTGGGTAAGGTCGTGGCGGTTGCCGTTGAAATAGAACGTGGTGTCGGGCAGAAGACCCGCGGAGGCGTCAACAACCCTTTCGGGTGAGATGTGGTTGTGAGAGGGGTCGGAGCAGTGCGTGTTTTTCTGCGTGTAGCCTTCGGGCAGGGTTTCGCCCACATTGGCTGAGTACGCCCCCAGAGAGGTTGACGGCAGATGAATGATGAAATCGCCGTTCATGGTGTTCCATCTCTCTGCTACATTTATTACGGGAACATTGTATTCAACAAGGTCAAAAACCATAACGCCCTTGTCAACAAGAGCCTGAATGTTGGCGTGCGCGTGAAGCTGAGCCTGATAGTAGCGGTCGGTCTGCGCTTTAATATCCGCCATTTCGGGTGAGGAAAGGTATTTTTCGGCGGCTGTCGGGTAATCCTCCGGCGGGCAGAGCGCCCACATACCGGTGCTTCTTATCATAATATCCTCAATAAGGGTTTTTACGCCTTTGTTGAGAGCTTCCATAATAATCTCATCGGGCAGAATTCTGACTGCAACCTCAATCAGCCTTGCCGTGTATTCGTCAAGCAGACCGAGCTCCTCAAGGAAGCCGTTGTAAAGGTAATCTTTCTTGAGGAAGTTTATTCTGCCGTTGAAAACATCGCCTATAATCATTGAGCCGCCTATGGCGGGAACAACAAAAATCACCTTGTGAAGCTCGTCGCCCACCTGCGGAAAATACTCAAGCATTGCGCTCACAACAGAAGCGCCCTGGCTGAGAGGAACAAGGTTTACCTTGCTGTGCCCCGTCTGGGCTTTAACCATCTGAATAAAATCATAAAGCTCGGTCGCGAGGTCAATGTGATTGCCGAAGGAGTTGTAGGCGAAATAGTAGAGGTGGTCTTTCGGCAGTTCGGTAGAGTAACGCTCAAAGGGAACATGATGGTTTACCGTTTCAACCTCATAATCGCTGAACTGCGAGTAGGGGTACATATATTTTTCGGTAACAACATTGCCGGTGTTCTGCGCCTTCAGGTCGCTTGTGTTAATTCCGAAAGCCGAATAAATGGCGTCGGCAAAAGCGTCTGAAAAGCCGATGTCGTGCTGGGTAACCAGTGTGGCGAGCGCGGGAAAAAGCACCCTGCCTATGATTTTGCCCAGCTGAATATAAGCGGGGAAGGCGGAAATCTTTTTGCCGTCTTTGTCAAGCAGAAAATCGCCGTTGTCATCCGTTACGCAAACGCTGGACTGACCCAGACCCGGAACTATGATTGTCGGGTAATATTCGCAATCCTCACCGCACGGTGATATTTTGTCATAAGTCATTTTGTATTCCGTTGCGAACGCGGGAACAAAAAGCGTGAACGCCGTAACAACGGCAAGGGCGAGGGCGAGCGCCCTCCTCAAATTCTTTTTCATAACTGACCTCCGTTTATTCTTTGCCGGCAAGAGCTTTGAAATGTGAGCCCCTGCAAACGAAAATTTCTCTCGCGAGCATAACCGATATAAAGCCTATTGTGCCGCCGACGAGCACATCGCTGAAGAAATGCGCGCCCACCATAATGCGGCTTAAAGCCACAAGCCCCGTCCAGAGGGTCGCCGAACACCAGAGCAGAGCCGCTTTCTTTTTTGAGGTGATGCCGAAAGCGTCTTTAAGCATAACAACGCAAAATGCCATTGCCGCGCTCTGCGTATGGCCGCTCGGGAAGGATTTGCAGGCGTCTGTGCTGCTGAAGGTTTCTTTCATCCATTCTTTGTCGGGCTGGCCGTTGAGAACATACCAGCGCGTATAGTAGCTGAAATCATTCGCGTAGTTCATCGCCCTGAAGCGCGGCCTGCCGAAAGGATGTTTGAGAAATTCAACCGTCAGGGATGAAACCGCTATGGCAACCAGAACCGCGAACGCCGTGCGGATAAGGCGGCGTATGCTCTCATCCGAAAGGGAGTTGACGGCGAATGTTACAAGAAGAACAATAAAAGCGGCAACAAAAGCGAGCTCAACCCTCACAAAAGCGGGCTTCGGTGTGCCTTCAAGCCCGTAATGGCGAAAATTGTAATTGAGAATGTCAAGCGCCAGCACATAATACGCCGCGAAAGCCCCCGCCTCAAGCAAACAGCAAAGCACCGTTTTGCCCGCGGGATTTTTCATAAAACGCAGAACATAAACAAACATAATTTCAAGGCTGAAAACCCCGAAAACATACGGGGCTGTTGTGCCTATGCACTCAAACACCACGCCGAAAAGGCCGTCGGCAAGAAATTTGCCGGGCGCGAGAGTGCCTTTTGTAAGAATCTGCGACACCTGCAGGTCGGTAAAGGTAGCCGTAATGAGCAAGGCCGCGAAAACCGCGGCAAACAGCGCGCACGATATAACCGTGTGCTTTTTTGAAGCCTTAACCATAAAACGCCCCCTGTGCAACGGAATATAAAATAATTATAGCACAGGCGGCGGGCAAATTCAATTATTATTAAAAGAAAAGAAAGCGCAATATTCGCGCTCCGCAATCAACCTTAAATCTGTTTCTCAACGCCGGCACAAAAACATCTGCACGGGCGGAATTTCACCTCCTCCGTTGAATGAAAAACCGGCAACGGAAAAACAGATGTCAGAAAACCTTATGCCGGAAAACCTTATGTCAGAAAATCAGCCTCAAATAAAAACTAAACAATAAAAAACTAAACAAATAAATACTAAACAAGTAAAAGACAGTTCTTACGAACTGTTCGTTGCTCACGGTGTGAACAACCGTAAAACCTTTCGCCTTTAGCAGTCAGGAGGTGAAAGGCAGAGGTTAGGAGTTGGAAAAAACCGCCATGCGATTTGTAAAATACCGATAGTTTTTGAAACTGCAGATAAGATTGAGAAAAACGGCGTAGGGAACGCATATATGCGTTCCGTTGAATTACGGTTTGTTGTGTTTTCGCGGATTGCTGCGTCGCTGCGCTCCTCGCAATGACATTCAAGGCGAATTTTGTGTTGATTTTTTCGGCGGCATTGTTGCTTCGGCGGCATCGGGGGATGCCGCCCTACCGTTTTTCAATTCGGTTTAAGTCCCGTTCCTAACACCTAATACCTATACCCTAAATCCTGACTCCTATATCCTGCCGCCCTGCGGTTGATTATAAATCAATTCACGACTCCTGACTACAGCCTTCGCAGCATAAGCGCCGTTTCAAGGTAGAAGGCTCGGGTTTTCTCTTTGTCGGCAAACAGGCCTATCGCCGTGCCGTGGTCGCCCTGCTGAACGGGCATAACATTCCATACTCCCGTTTCAGGCGTGCCTTTTCCGTCAAAATCGGTGTGCGCCTCGCCGAAGGGATATGTTTCGGAAACAGTGTTGCACAGCAAATCGTTCGGCCTCCACTCGTCATCATAAACCTGCCCCGTTTTTTCGTTTGTAAACTGCTTCTGAAGCGAGATGCACAGGCCGAGGGGCAAAATTACGGGGTTGGATTTCGCTATGGGCAGGATAAGACCCGTAAGGCTGTTTTTCTTTGTTGAATCGAACGGATATGAAAAATAATAAACTCCGTCAACGGCTTTTACGGTTTTGTTGAACTCCAGAATACTCTCGGGCAGCAGGTCTGTTTCACAGGTATCCTCACTGCTGTTGAGAAAGCCTCTTACGGATTTCAGGTATTTGTCGGCGTCTTTTTTGCCGGGGGTGTCGGAAAGCCCGAACTGTTCAAGGTGAAAATCCACCATTTTGCCGTTAAGAAACGACCTGCCCGCCGTGCCCGTATAAAAAGCCGTGAGATAAAGAACAATGTTGAAAAGGTGAGTTTTTAAAACGAATTTGTAAATTGACGAGCTGTTATGCGGCGAGCATATTGTTGTAACGCTCGCGACCAGGCCGCCCTTGCCGCCCGTAAAAAGGGGAGAAACGCTGTCGCCGCCCGCCTCAATCTCCTGCGGGCAGCCGTTAGCCAGAAGATGAACAAAAAGGCGGATTGTGTTGCCGCCGAAGGAGTGGCCGATTAAATGGATTTTTTTGATGTTGCCGTTTTCATCTTCATCGCCCCAGCCCTCAAAAAGCGGCTTTTCGTATGTTCTGCCGTAACGCCTGTGCCCGTATTTTCTGCTGTGCGCCTCGCCGTAATCCACGGTTGTGCCGCGCAAAGCTGCATAAAGCTCGCAGGCTCTGTCCCAAGCGCTTGAAACAGGGCCGACGGAAGCGGAGTAGGATTCAAACCCCTCTCTCCGAAGGTATTTGATGAGATCCCCCGTAGTCGCTCCCCAGTAGGGCAGAACGCCGTTTATGCCTTCGCCTCCGCCCCAGCCGTTGAAACCGTGAACAAAAACAAGAGGATAAAAATTCACAAAAAACACCACCTTGAAAAAATAACATACAAATTGTGATTTTCTGTATTATAACACCTTTTTTCTTTTCAGTCAATAAACAGCCGCGAGCGGAAAGGCGGAAAGAAAAAATTTTCGGATAAGTCTTGACAAACATTTGTTCGAGTGCTATGGTTAATAGTGTTGCTATTGCAATTTGTATGTCGGCGCGCAAAGACAGACAATGAAAAATGAAAGGCAGATGAAAAAGGCAAACAGGCAAAGAGTAAATCCGCGTAACCGGCAGACGGTCCGGGTTAATCTTAACACGCAACAGACGGCCGGCCGTATGGCAATCATAACGGAACAGGGGGATGAAATGAAAGAATACTTTACATTTCCCGCAAGGGAGGAAATAAAGGCGGCTACGAACATCTGCTGCGGGCGTTTCTGCGGCAGCTGCGAAACTCCGGTGGAATACGCGTGGCGCGCAAGGGATGTTGATATGAGCGCCCTGCTTGATATGGCAATAGAAAACGAGCTTACGCAAGCGGAGCAGAAGGCGGTTTATCTGCGCTGGTTTGAAAATCTCAGCAACCGTCTTACCGCTTCGGCGCTCGGTGTGAGCGAGGCGGTGGCGTCAAAAACCCTGCGCAGGGCGCAGGCAAAGCTGCGCAAGGCATTGCGCTACGCCGTTTATTACCAGCACAACATAAACCGTGAGGCTGTTGTACCCGCCGCCGTTGAGAGGGCGAGGGCTGTTCTCGCGGCAAGGCTTATGAACGCGGAGAATTTCGCGCGGCAGATAAAAAAAGAGCGTGTGATGCGCGGCTATGACGAAAATCAGGTTGAAAAATACGCGGGCATCAAAAAGGGCAGAATAAAAGCCATTGAAAACGGTTTTGAGCCGTCGCCGGAGGAAAAAGCGAGGCTTTGCGCCTTTTTCGCGATTATGCCAGCGGAAAACGAAACGAATACAAAGGAGAAAAATGAACACGAAAACGCTTTACGAACTCGGAACCGAATATCTGCAGCAGGCTGATATTCTGCGCCGTCAGATAGCCGCCTTGAGGGAAAAACTCAGGCGGATAAACCCTTTGAGCAAAGAGGCTTATAAGATTAAATCGGTTTTGTCTGTGCTTTACAGGCAGAGAAGCGAGGCGGTGCAAACCGGCACCGCGCTCATAAATTATTACGGGAGGGAAAAAACGGTATGACCGAAAAAACAATCACCGCCGTTATGAATGAAAACGACGGTTTTGAACTGACCGCCGCGGAGGGTTTCACGGGCGAGCACAACGCGGCGATATTAAAGGTAAAGCTCAATGAGAGCTTCGCGTCGCCCGAATGGGATTATATTTCCCTTGTTTTCAACACCTGCGCCCCGGGCGGCTGTTTTTCATCAAACGCGGTGAGGGATGAGAATTCATCGCCGGTAAAGCGTGAGGGGGATTTTATTATATGCCCTCTCGGCGAGGAGCTGACCCGTACGGGAACGCTTTTTGTTCAGGCAGCCGCGTATAAAACGGAGGAACAGCTCTGCCGCGCGGTACGCAAATCAGACATTTTCAGCGTGGCGTTCAAGCCCTCCATTACGGGCTGCGGCGCTTTTCTGACAGGCGAAGCGGGCTTTGAGAACGAGGTAAGGGCTGTTGTTGAGGCGTTCAGGGCGTACAGCGGGAGCTTTGAGAACATTCACACGCACGAAAACAGAGAGGTGCTTGACTCGCTGAGCGAACGCGAAGGAGGGCTGTGCTACAAAGGCACGGAGGTAGGCGCGTACACTCTGCCAACGGCTTCTCTGCTTGAAAAAGGCGGGGTAAAGCCCGGCTGCGGGCTTGAGATGAGCGGCGAGTATATGGGCGTGAGCGTGGATTTTATGCGGATATGCGCCGCTTATACCGCCTGCAGGATGAGCTCCGACCGCAGCATTCTTCATATTGTTGCGGGCTCCCCCGCTGAGTTTGATTATATTGACGCCGACACGCCGGGGATTTCGGAATATCTTTATGAGATGGATGACACATTCACAAAGGTCTGCTGTGTGCCTACCTGTGACGGCGACATTGAGTGGGTTGACCTGTTTGACCGCCTGCACTCGCTCAGCCTGAGAGGCGGCTCGATATATGTGTTTGAATATGACCCGCAAACGGCTTCCATTTCGGTGAGTGTTAAATCGCCGGATGAAATGTGAGGAGGAAAAAATGAGCAAAAAAATATGCGTAAGCGTAGGTCACGGCAAATCCAAAACGGGAGGCTTTGACCCCGGCGCGTGTTATGAGGGCAGGCGCGAGTTCAATATAGCCAAAGAAATAGCGAAATACCTTGCCGAGTATCTGCGCACCGCGGGCTTTGAGGTGAGCCTTATCAACTGCGGCGCGGATTTATATCTTACCGAAAGGATTGAAAAAATCAACGCCGGCAATTTCGATCTGGCTGTTGAAATCCACCTCAACGCGGGCGGAGGCACGGGCAGCGAGGTTTATTACCCTTCCGGCTCTGAAAACGGCAGAAAGGCGGCGGGGCTTATCTCCGCTTATATATCCGAAGCGTTCGGTATCCCCGACAGGGGCGCCAAAACAAAAACAGGCGTGCTCGGCAACGACTATTTTGCGGTTGTCAGGGAAGCGAAGCCGCTCGCGCTGCTTGTTGAAACGGTGTTTATTGACTCGCCCGACGTTAAAAACGTGGCAACCGCGGCGGGAAGAGACCGCTGCGCCAAAGCGGTATCGGAAGCGATTTCGGCGTATTTCGCCGCCAAGCCCTCCGCCCCGTTCAGAATAAAGGTTGCCTGCGATGAGCTCAATGTGCGTTCGGGGCCCGGTTCAGGGCACAAAATCAATATGACGGTTAAAAAAGGCGGAGTTTACACGGTTGTTGAGAAAAGCGGCGGCTGGGGCAGGCTCAAAAGCGGCGCGGGCTGGATTTATCTCGGCGGCGGGCTTGTTGAAAAGGCGGAGAACAGAGTATGAACTATGAGCTGGTTTTTTCGTTTTTAGGCTCGGCGGCGGGATGTATAGCGGGCATTGTCGCCTCGCAGAGGCTTACGGCTTTCCGATTGAAAGAGCTTGAAAAAAAGGTGGATAAGCACAACTGCCTTGTTGAAAGAATGGCGGCGGCGGAAGCGGAGATAAAATCCGCCGGCAAAAGAATTGACGCCCTGACAGGGGCGAGATGAGGAGTGATATTAATTAACAGAATTAAAGATATTGCGCAAAACATTTCAAATGTGCCTCTCGCGACATGGGTGCGGCTCGCTTTTCTGGTTTTGAGCCTTATTAACCTTGCCCTGCGAAGCCTCGGCATTGAAACCATGCGTTTTTCGGATGAAGATGTAAGCGGCGCCGTGAGCATTGTGTTTGCCGCGGTGAGCGCCGCGGCGGCTTATTGGAAGAACAATTCCTTCACCTCCGCCGCCCTCGAAGCCGACAGAGTGCTTGCCGAAAGGCGCGCGGGTTAAAACAAGAACGCCTTACGGGGCGTGAGCGCAAAAAAACGGCTACCGTAAGGGCAGTCACTCATAAAACAGTAATGCCTCAAAGAGCGACCTTCGCACATCTTTGCAGGTATTCCTCTTCGGAATACGGAAAGTATTCCTCATCGTCATAACCCGCAAATATGCACAAATTTCATCTCTTTGAGGTGCGAAGCAGTTTTCACGCAAAAAAAGAGCCGCAGAACAAGGAAGATTTGTGAGAGAATACTTGATGTATTGTAAGCAAATCTGACGATGTTATGTGGCTTTTAGTTTGATGCGAAAACCAATACTGGTTTATGAGTTACTGCCCAATGGCAGCCGTTTTTAACATAATATAACTCAGTCTTTGTCGTCCTCTTCGTCATCCTCATCAAAATCAAAGGTGAGAAGCTCGTTGCATTTGGGGCAGTTTACGCTGCCTTCGATAAGTGTGTTTTCATCAACGCTGAATTCCTCTCCGCAGGAGGGGCAGGTGATGTCGAAGCAGTCCTCGTAATCTTCGCCGTCTTCATCCCAGTCGTCAAAATCCTCATCATCCCAGATGAAATCCTCAACCTCGCCGAGGTCTTCGTCAACCGCGTCAACCTGTTCCTCGAGTTCGTCAAGTTCATCATAGAGGTCATCAAGCTCTTCCTGAAGGTCGGCAATCTCAACAGCCATATCGTCAACCAGGTCGATAAGCGCTTTTATGAGCTTGTCCTGCGCGGTATCGCCGAGGCTGAGACCTTCCGCGAGACCTTTTACATAAGATGTTTTTTCGGTGATGGTCTTTTCTTCAAAATCCATAATGTGCCTCCTTTTAATTACGCTCTGCTGAGGTATTCGCCCGTTCTTGTGTCAATAACAATCATTTCGCCCTCGTCTATGAACAGGGGAACCTTAACCTCCGCGCCCGTCTCGAGAGTTGCGGGTTTGGTGGCGTTTGTTGCCGTGTTGCCCGCGAAGCCGGGGTCGGTTTTGGTAACCTGAAGCTCTACGGTTGTGGGAGGCTCAAGGCCGAAAACCTTGCCCTTGTATGAAAGAATGCGGCAAACCGTGTTTTCTTTGACAAACTTGAAATTGTCGGGCAGGTCGGACTCGTTGAGGGGAGTCATCTCATAGGTTTCGGGGTCCATAAAATAGTAAAGGCCGCCGTCGCTGTAGGAATACTCCATCTCTTTGCGCTCAATGTAAGCGGTGGGGAATTTATCGGTGGGGTTGAAAGTGCGTTCAACCACGGCGCCCTTGATAACATCTCTGAGTTTTGTTCTTACAAAAGCGGCGCCTTTGCCGGGTTTAACATGCTGAAATTCGATAATCTGATAAACAGAACCTTCCATCTCGAAGGTAACGCCGTTTCTGAAATCGCCTGCTGATACCATAAAAATATCTCCTTTGGTTATAAAATACACTGATATTTTACACTATACCTATATATATTTCAAGTGTTTTTTTGCCGGCGCGTCAATTATATAACAATAAGCTCCTTTTTGCACTTTGTCAGGTTTTCGCTCCCGTCGGGAGTGATGAGCGCCATATCCTCGATTCTCACGCCGAATTCGCCCGGCAGATATATGCCCGGCTCAACGGTTACAACATTGCCCGCTTCAAGCGCGCCTTTTTCGTTGCGGGAGGAAAGGTTGGGCTTTTCGTGAATTTCAACGCCCACGCCGTGCCCCGTTGAATGCGTGAAGTTTTCGGCATAACCGTGTTCTTTTATGTAATCCCTCGCGGCGGCGTCAGCGTCTTTGCAGAGAACCGCGGGGGCGAGAAAATCAAGAGCTTTTTTTTGCGCTTCAAGCACAATATTGTATATTTCCGCTTTTTTGCCGTCAATTTCGCCGACGGCGACCGTTCGGGTCATATCGCTGTGATACCCTTCATAAACCGCGCCGAAATCAAGCAGAAACAGGTCGCCCCGTTTTACCGTTTGGCTGCCGGGCACGCCATGAGGCATGGATGTTTTTGCCCCGGTTACCGCTATTGTGTCAAAAGACACAGCCTGTGCCCCGTTTGTGAGCATAAAGTAATCAAGCTCGCGCGCGATTTCAATCTCGGAAACACCGGGTTTTATGCGTGTGAGAATAAAGTCAAAGCCTTTTTCGGCAATTTCCTGCGCCGCTTTGATTTTTTCAACCTCTTCGGCGGATTTTACCGAACGCAGGGCGTTTATTTCATCTTCAAGCCTGTCGGTGCCCTCAACCGTTACGCCCGCGAGCGCATTACGGAGCTTTTCATAAAAGCCGAGCGTTACCCTGCCCTGTTCAACATAAAGCGTTTTCACGCCCTCGAACGAGCAGATTCTTTCAATTTCATCGGTAAAAACAGGGGCGTCGATAACATCCGTGCAACAGGTTATCTGTTTGCACGCCGCCTCAATATAGCGCCCGTCGGTCATATAAATGCGCTCCTTCGGGGTTATGAGCAAAACGCCCTCCCCGTTTTGAAAGCCCGTGAAATAAAAGCAGTTTTCGGTTGATGTTACAAGATACGCCTCGCCCTGCGCAAGAGTTGACGCGAGATTTTCAATGTTCATACAGATTCCTTCAATTATCTTTTTCGATTTATTCGCCCGCGCCGGCGTTACGCCAAAGCTATTGTGCCGCCCTCGTCTTTAACGGGAATAAACACGGGGTGCTCGCTGCCGGATGTGTTCGGCCTGTGAAATGTAAGGCAAAGCCCGTCGCGCGATTTAAACAGCATACCGTGGCCGCCGTCATCATTTGTAAGCGGGTCAAGGTGAACAAACGGGTTTTTGATTGAGCCGCCCTCGAATTTCACAAGGCATTCGGCGTAGTTTCCGTCGGGGAAAGTGCTCCACAGCATAAGCAGTTCTCCGCTTTTTGTGCGGAACATAAACGGGCCGTCGGTTACATAGTGGTTATCGCCGTGAGGGCCGTCAACATAATGCGGGTCGGAGGCTTTGAAAAGCGTTACCGCCTCGCCCTCGGCGTGAGTCAGGTCGGCGCTGAGTTTAACATAGCAGACAGTGCCGTCGATAATCTGCGTGTGTTCATGGCTGAAAACAAGGTAGGGCTCGCCGTTCTCAACATAAAATGTACCGTCAAGGCACTCCCAGCCGTCGGGGGTGGCGGAACCTTCGCTGTGCGGCTCAAAAGGCCCCATAGGTGATGTGGAGCGCAGAATGTATGTGCCGCGCAGGCCGTCGGGCTTTATGAAGGTTGCGAACATATAATAAGCGCCCTTGTAAAAATGCACCTCCGGCGCCCAGTTTGAGCCCTTGTTGAGCCCGTAAGCGGCAGAGTTGAAAACCTCGTGCGGCTCGCTCCACTCGTCAAGGTCGGCGCTGATATACACATCAAAGCCGCCGGTTTTTATGCCGAAATCCTTTGCCCTTGTGCCGTACATATAATAAGTGCCGTCTTCATAAATAACAAACGGGTCGCGGATGTTTATATCACTGCATTTCATATATTTTCCCCTTTTCGGAATTCTATGTTTTTATTATAACCCGTATTTAACGGATTTTCAAGGCGGTGAATTAACAGGCGTACCTGTAAGCTCCGGGTATGGGCTTTTTTGCCGCAGCGCCTCATATATACTGCACATATAGCGTTCGCGATTTATAAAGGAGGCCGGTTACTGTATGTATATGATGTTCTTTGGAGGGGAAAACGAATTGTTTTACAAAGGTTTTGATTACAGGCATAACGATGAACTGTTTGAGGAACTGCGAAAACTTTGCGAAGAAAAAGCGGAGAGAGAAAAAGTGCGGCTGTTAAACCGCGAGCTTGAAATGATAAAAGAAAGCCGGATTACCGATAAAAGGTTGCCCGGATAACGCTTTCATGGTATAATTAAATTGCAAAAAACGCAAAACAGCAGATAAAATGTGCTGTGTTTGCAGACAGAAATCAGGTTGTTTTACCGTTATTCCCTCATTCAGTGGATTATTATTGTTTTTTTGTTCGGTTATCTTTGGTATATTATAGTTTTATAGTTTTAAATTTTGAGAAACAGGAGGAAATATAATTATGAAAAAACTACTTTCTCTCATGCTGACCTTTACTATACTGTTTTCGGTTGCGTGCTTTCATACAAATGCGGCTGAAATTTCTCAATCCGCAGATGTTGTAACCGGTACACAAAGAATAGTTGTTTCAGATGATGAACTTCTTGAAAAAACGGGTGTTGAAAAAATCATTCTTCCAGAAGGTTATGTGCCTGCAGTCTGCATTTATTATAGCAGAGATGAAGGTGAGTTCATACTCCCCGACAATTTGACTGTTGTGTTTGAAGACGGCTACGAAACAAGCATTCCTCTCGAAATTCAATCTTATCTTGGTTACTATTCAAACTCCGGAATTGGAGAAGCTCATTTGCCAAATGGAGAAAAAGTTTTTGTGCGTTTTTACTTTATGTGTTCACCTGATGATTACACTTGGAGCACATATATTAAAGTGAAAAAAGATGAAAATGTTACTATAAAAACAGATTTTAATAATGTTATTATCACAGAACAGCCCTTCAGTGCAAATTTAAAACATTATTTTCAAAGTATAGATGGATATTTTTACAGACTCGTTATGGAGGGCGCGCCGTTTTGGAATGATAAAGTTATTTACATATATAACATATCGTCATTTTTTAATGATATAGTAACGGATACCAAGATGTTGATTTTAGGCGTTATAGGGTAATGAAAAAAGTATATGCAAAGAAGCGACCTGTCGGGAGGAAAAATCGTAATGAAAAAGATGATTTCTGTTATCCTTGCCCTTACCATGCTGTTTTCGGTTGCGTGCTTTCATACAAATGCGATTGAAACTATGTTTGCCGAAGAAAACGCAGCCGATACCGATGTTTTTTCAATTTCCGATGATGAACTGCGTGAAAATTTCGGAATAGAAAAAATCCTTTTCCCCGAATGCTTTGAGCCGGTGGCTTATCTCTCGTATGCCGTATCTTTTACCGGAGAACAGCCCGATTATTTGAATTTTGTTTTTACAGATTCATCTCCGGAAAACACGGCGAACACAAAATGTATAATGACGCCGTCTCCGGATAAAACAAAGTCAAGCGGAAGCATTGAACCGGCAAACGGCAAAGTTATAGATGTGAGTTGCTGTTACAGTTACACTTTGGAAAAAACTTATAAATTCTTCATAACAATTAACTCGGAAGAAAAGGAACACAGAACCGTTCTCGACTGTATAATTAAAAATCAGTCTTTGAAAGCCAATATGGATGAATTTCGTGAAATTGTCAGTCGGTATGCAAATGATTCCTTTAATCACATTTCACCACCTGCTTTGTTTTCAGTTACAGGTTTGGTTTTCGTTGTTCTGTTTGAAACAGTAAGGTTTATAATTGTTCCTTTGCTGATACAAATAAACCGCCCTGATTTATTGACACCGTTTATGTATTTCTATTTCACAACATAACATTGAAAAAATTATGCGGGAAAGAAACATTCAACACTTTAAAAAAGACAGTTGGCAATAAAGGCATAATGTTTTCCAAAGAAGCTTTCCGACACAGTGTATTTCGACATTTCGGTTTTTTGAAACCGCGTTGCAAATTTCGTCTGATGAATAAGCAAAAAAGGACTGCCTCGGCAGCCCTTTTCTTTTATGTGTATATGGTTGATTATTTCGCGTTTTCAATAAATACTGCGCGGGCGGAGGACATTCCCGTTATCCTTTAAGCCACCGGGCTATATCAACGATTTTTATTCCCTGATAATCATATTCCGCGTGTTTTGTACGGGCAATTATCATTTTGGGGTATGCATCATTAATCTTCAGCAACGGGTCATACTCGCGTTTGAAGGTTTCGGGATCGCTGATGTTGTCACTGACCTGAATGTAGATTTTCTCTCCGCTTTTTACGGCTATAAAATCTATTTCTTTTTCGTACAGTTTGCCGATATACAGTTCATACCCACGCCTTAACAACTCAACGCAAACAATGTTTTCATACAGTCTGCCGTAATCAAGGTTTCTGCTCCCGAGCAAAGCAAAACGAAAGCCGGTATCGCAAAGGTAGTATTTGTCGGCGGTGTCAAGGTACCTTCTGCCTTTTAAATCATACCGTTTAATATCATAGAAAACAAAGGCGTTGCACAGGTGTTGCACATACTTGCCGATTGTTTTATGGTTGGTGCTTATCTGATTTGAATTGAGAGTGTTCGCGACCTTATTGGGTGATGTTAAATTGCTGATGTTATCCATTAAAAATTCAGCCAAACAGTCAAGAACATAAGTGTCCGGCAAACGGTATTTCTGCACCAGATCACGGTTGATAATGGTGTTGTAAACCTCTGAGATATACTTTACTCTGTCCTGTTCGTTCCTGTAAAGATATGAGCCCGAGAGCCCGCCTTTTACAACATATTCATCAAACAGCCTGTCAATATCACTTTCTTCATCGTAGTATTGACAGAACTCAGAAAAGCCAAACGGAAACACATGCAGTTCAATATATCTTCCCGTAAACAGAGTGGCAAGATCGGCACCGAGCAAAAACGCGTTGGAGCCGGTAATGTATAAATCGTATTTTTCACTTGAATAAAGGCTGTTGATTGCTGTTTCAAACCCTTTGCAAAGCTGTACCTCGTCAACAAAAACATAGTTGTTCTTATTATGAATATAACGGCTTTCAACAAATTCATAAAGAGCGTGATATTCCTTTAAAGCTTCAAACTGCATATTGAAAAAATCAATAAAAATTATGTTGGCATTACTGTCGGTTTTTTTCAGGTAATCGACAAACGCCGACAGAAGCTTTGACTTTCCCGAACGGCGGATTCCCGTGATAATCTTGATATCAGGTGTGCCCGCAAGGTCAATCAACCGGCTGAGATAGTCTGTTCTTTCTATTAATTTCACGCAACCACTTCCGAAACTTTAATTTTTTTTAACTTTCGCACCTGAATATTATCATTATTGACGAGGTTTGTCAAATGCTGTTTTGTGTGCGGAGCGTATCTGCGCATACTGCGCGATTACCTTTACGGCACAGTGCAAAAAAGGACTGCCGCGGCAGCCCTTTTCTTTTATGTGTATATGGTTGATTATTTCGCGTTTTCAATAAAGTCGGTGCAAAGGGGCACAAGCTCACCGGCTCTGTCTTCAATGCACTGGTGGCCGCCGCCTTTGATGGAAAATCGGCGCAAAGGTTTGAGACCCCTATAAGATTGCACTGCGAGTTCAAATAAAAGTTTAACTCAAACCGTCGGCTTGACCGACCGCACAGTGTGCGCAGTGAAAAGATCTCTTGATGAGGTCTTTTTTATTTTATCACACAGCTTAACCTTATTCAACAGTTTCACTTCAATCACCTGTTTATATCATATCTTGTGTCCGAAAAACCGTGCAGTCGCAACGGATTTTTGCAAAAATTGCGTTAATAGTAAAATTAGATACGGTTTTTTCATAACATTTGCAGATAAAAAGATGCAGTAAGTATTACAAAAGACGGTTTTTAAGCCTTTTAACGAAAATTATGGAGATTAATGAAAAAAGGATATTTCAGTAGTGACGCATCAGTTATGGTGATAACCACTATTTTTGTTTTAATTCAGGCAATGGCAACCGGGCAATTATTTCTCCAACTGCATTCATCCGCACGGCACTTTTTATGTTCCTCTTTTACAGCGCCCTTGACGAAAAAAATGAAAAACTATATAATTTAATAAATTTATTAAAAAGAAGAGAGGAATCCTTTTGAAAAAGCTGCTGTGTGTTCTTTTATCTGTTTTAATGCTTATTCCCTTTGCCTGCGTGTCTCAGGCTTCGCAGGGTACAAAGGGGACTTTGAAAATGCTTGCCTACAACGTGTCCGGCATTCCGCTTGTCGGCGATTTTCAAGGCAGTGTGTTCACCTCAACCAATGACCGCGCTTCAAAAATCGGCAAGCTTCTTAACTCTTCCGACGCGGATTTTATCGGTGTTGAGGAGGATTTCAACGGCCACAGGTATCTTGCTGCTGAAATGTCGGCGTTCCCCTACCGCTCCGCGAACAGCGGAGGCGTTGCACAGGGTCAGGGTCTCAACATTTTTTCAGTTCACAAGCTTTATAACATTGACCGGGTTAAGTGGAACATGGAGTTCGGCTACCTTTCGGGCTCTACTGATGCCCTTTCCAACAAAGGTTTTATATACAGCCTTATGGAGCTTGAACCCGGAGTTTATATCAATGTAATCACCCTTCACTGCGACGCCGGGTATGAGCCGCTCTCCGTTGCCGCAAGGCGTGACAATTTCAGGCAACTCGCCGAATATATCGGCAAAAATCTGAATGACGGCAGAGCGCTTATAGTTCTGGGCGATTTCAACTTTAAATTCAAGCGTCAGCTCAAAGACGACCTGGTAACCAATCTTCTGAAGCCGACAGGGCTCAAGGATGTTTGGACGGAGGTTTATAATAACGGACTTTATGACACATCCGATCCTTCATTTGACCTGGATTCCGCGGGTGACACCCTCGACCGTGTTCTTTTCCGCAGCGGCGATTATATGACGCTTGAGCCGATGTCGCAGACCGTGCCTCCGCTCACCGGTGAAAACGGAGAACGCTACACCGACCACAACCCTATGCTTACCGAATTTGAGTACACCCTGACAGGCAGTGAGCCTGTTCCCCGGCAACTCACCGAACCGGAGAAAGAAAACGAAACGCTTCTCAACATTAAAGAAATCGGCTGGACGGTTATTCGCTTTTTCCAGCTCATTTTGGGTCTTACCGAACTTCCATACCTGATTGCTCAGGGAATTGAATTGCTTATAAACGGAAAAATGCCGTAAGCGAAAACCTCTTTACGGCCTTACAAAACCAATCATAACCACCCGTAAAACGGGTGGTTTGCACAAGGGCTATAAGCCCTGTT
>R25__coassemble_794_pt1 | contig 17458 bp, 13 predicted proteins | sample R25__metabat2_low_PE_027 | metagenome-assembled genome bin R25 | reverse complement strand
CATTTGTAAGTAACAAGGTTCTGCCGCAGGCAGGTTCTTATTATCAATCGCCCGCCCTTTTGCAGTTAGAAATTAGAAGGTAGGAGTTAGGAGTTGGAAAAAAACGGACAAAATCGCCATGCGATTTGTAAAATACCGATAGTTTTTGAAACTGCAAATGAGATTGAAAAAACGGCGTAGGGAACGCATATATGCGTTCCGTTGAATTATGGTTTGTTGTGTTTTTGCGGTGGTTTTGAATATTTTTCGGCGGGATCGGGGAATCCTGCCCTACGGAGTTAGGAGTTAGAAGATAGGAGGTAGGGGGTAGGGGTTAGGAATCAGAAATCAGAAATTTGTCATTCGGAATTGATTAAAACTGTTGACAACCGCATTTTTTTGTGATATTATCCTTTCAACTTAATAATCAAAGGCTATGACGAAGACGGAAAAGGCAACGATGCTTTACAGAGAGCGGGGGGCGCTGAAATCCCCGCAGGCGGACGCTTTTCTCCCATCCCTTCCGAGCTGAGAGGCTGAAAGCAACGCAATTAGGTTTCTACGAGAATGCTGCGTGAGTGCATAGGGTTTGTCAGAACCCGAAGAGTGGTGCAGAAATGCGCAAATTGAGTGGTACCGCGGGTATCGGAATTAAAATCCGGCTCGTCTCAAGTCAAACGCTTGAGACGGGCTTTTTGTTTTGTCTTAAGCAAACAAAAAGGAGGAAAACAAAATGAACACGGCAAACACAATGAACAGCCTTAAAGAAACTGCGGGCAGAATAAGAGAAATGCGCGAGATAATGGGCTTCAGCGTGGACGAGATGGCTGAGAAAACGGAGCTGAGCCCCGAACAGTATCTTGTTTATGAAAAAGGAGAGGCGGACCTTCCCTTTACATTTATTCACAAATGCGCAATAGCGTTCGGTATAGATATTACCGCCATAATCGAAGGCAGAACCACACATCTCGCCTCATATACCGTTACAAGAAAAGGCATGGGTCACGAAACGGCCAAGGAGGAGGGCATTTCAATCAAAAACCTCGCTCCGAAGTTCAAAAACAAACTGGCGGAGCCCTATTGGGTAACCTATGAATACTCCGCGGAGCTTCAGAACAAGCCCATACACACAACAAAGCACAGCGGTCAGGAGTTTGACCTTGTTATTTCGGGCTCTCTGCTTGTTCAGGTGGGCAATAACAAAGAGGTTCTGCACGAGGGCGACAGCATTTTTTACAATTCCGCGACTCCTCACGGTATGATAGCCGTTGACGGCAAAGACTGCACTTTTATCGCGGTAGTTCTGCCCGGCGCGAAAGAAACAGAGAGTGAAATAAGCAGGAGCGTCGCGCAGGCAAGACCCGCCGCCGGGCTGATTGTTGACAAATACGCAAAATGCGAGGAGGATGAAAACGGCAGACTTCTCAGCATTCATTTTGAAAATACGGAAAAATACAATTTCGGCTTTGACTGCGTTGACGCGATAGCCGACAAATACCCCGACAAATTGGCTATGATTCACCTTGATATGCATGAGGTGGAAAGAAGGTTCACCTTTAAACAGATAAAGCAGGAATCGGCAAGGGTTGCAAACTATTTCACATCCATCGGCATACAAAAGGGCGACAGGGTAATGCTTGTTCTGCGCAGGCACTACCAGTTCTGGCTCGCTATGGTTGCGCTTCACAAAATAGGCGCCGTCGCAATTCCCGCGACATTCCAGCTCAAAGAGCACGATTTTGAATACAGATACAACGCGGCTCATGTTAAAGCGATAGTCTGTACGGCGTTCGGCGACACAGCGGAGATAGCGGAGCGCGCGGCCGCGAACTGCCCGAGTGTTCAGGAGAAAATTCTTGTAGGCGGTTCAAGAGAGGGCTGGCACGATTTTGATTCGGAGTATCCGCTGTTCAGCTCGCACTATTTCAGAACGGAAGACACCCCCGGCGGCGATGATACCGCCCTTATCTTCTTCTCATCCGGCACAACGGGCAACCCCAAAATGGTTGAGCACAGGCACACTTATTCGCTCGGCCACTTTGTTACCGCGAAATACTGGCACTGCTGCCAGAAAGACGGCCTTCACTTTACAATGTCGGATACGGGCTGGGGCAAGGCTCTGTGGGGCAAGCTCTACGGTCAGTGGATGTGCGAGGGAGCGGTTTTTGTCAATGATGAAATCCGTTTTCACGCCGATCAGGTGCTGCCTTTATTCGCGAAATACCGGATTACAACCTTCTGCGCTCCTCCCACAATTCTGCGTATGCTTATAAAAGAGGATATTTCAAAATACGATTTTTCATCCGTTCAGCATATGACAACCGCTGGTGAGGCGCTCAATCCCGAGGTGGCAATCCGATTCAAAGAGGCGACGGGGCTTGAAATTATGGAGGGCTTCGGCCAGACCGAAACAACCCTTGTTGTGGGCAATCTCATAGGCGAAAAGCCGAAACTCGGCTCAATGGGCAAGGCGTCGCCGCAATATAAAGTTGACCTTGTTGACCCCGACGGCAACACCGTTGCGAACGGCGAGACGGGCGAGCTTGTTGTAAGGCTGGATGACGGTGACCCCATCGGACTTTTCAAACAGTATATTGATGAGGATGAAAAGAACGCCGAGTGCCGCAGGCAGAATATGTACCACACGGGCGACACGGCCTGGCGTGATGAAGACGGCTTTTTCTGGTATGTGGGCAGGGTTGATGATGTTATCAAGTCCTCCGGCTACCGCATAGGCCCGTTTGAGATTGAAAGCGTTATTATGGAGCTGCCCTATGTTCTTGAATGCGGCGTTTCCGCCGCCCCGGATGAAGTTCGCGGCCAGATTGTAAAGGCTTCAATAGTCCTTACAAAAGGCACAAAGGGCACGGATGAACTCAAAAAAGAAATTCAGGATTATGTTAAGGCGCACACAGCCCCTTACAAATACCCCAGGCTTGTTGTGTTCCGCGACGAGCTGCCCAAAACAATCAGCGGCAAAATCAGAAGGAATATGCTTTGATAAATTTTTCTTGACAAAAATCAATCTTTGTTTTATACTTTTGCCAATCGCACAGCAAAATGCAGTGATGGTATTAAGTGAATAAGGCAAGCTTTTCAGAGAGCCGGCGGCAGGTGAAAGCCGGTAAGAATCCTTATGCGCTGTCTCGTACCGGAGCAGAATTCCTGAATTCATAGGGAGTTACGGGTGAGCCCGTTACAGCTTAAAGGTTTGCTTGAACCTTACTGAGTGGCCGCTTCACGGCGGCAATACGGGTGGTACCGTGGTTATTGATAAATAATCATCCCGCAGGGTCAAAAACGCTCTGCGGGGTTTTCTTTATTTACAGGGAGGAATTTACAAAAATGAGAAAAATCTATGTTGCCGACTACACGCTCAAATATCTTGCGCAGGAGAGAAAAAATCCCCTGCTTTTCAGAGAAAAGGTCGCAATAGCGACATCCGTTGACGAAATGGGAGTTGACACCATTGAACTCAACGCCGTGACAAATTTCAAAGAGGATAAAATAATCTGCAAAACAATAGCTTCCGCGGTTAAAAATGCCGCCATAGCGATCCCCGCGGGCACAACTCCCGAAGAAATTGAAACGGCGTGGGAGTGCGTGAGCACCGCGAAAAATCCCGTTTTGCAAGTTGCTCTGCCGCTGAGCACCGTTCAGATGGAATACATCTACCACTTCAAAGCGCCCAAAATGATGGTTATGGTGGAAACGCTTGTAAAAGCAGCAAAGGCAAAATGCGAAAATGTTGAGTTTATAGCCCTTGACGCCACCAGAGCCGAAAAAGAGGTTCTCGAAAAGGCCCTTGAAATCGCCGTTGAATGCGGCGCTACCGCGGTTACAATCAGTGATGAGGCAGGCGTGGATTTCCCCGCCGAGTTCGCCGAAATCGTTAAAGAAGTCAAGGCAAAAGTGAGCGTTCCCGTTTATGTTAAGGTTTCGGGCGCTCTGTTTATGGAGACCGCAACCGCTTTTGAGAGCATCAAGGCGGGCGCCGACGGAGTGAAATCGGTTGTTGAGGGCACGGCACAGCTCAAAACCCACAGAATAGCCGGTATTATAGCAAAAAAAGGCGAAGCTTACGGAATATGCACATCCTTGAATGTCAGCAGACTGCGCACGGATGTAAAGTCGCTTGCCAAAAAGGTTGAAGCGGGCGAAAAGGAATCTCCGTTCTCACCGGAAGAAAATGTTGACATTTCGCTTGACGCCGACTCAACCATTGAGAATATTACGGATTCCGCCGTTAAACTCGGCTACACGCTCACCGAGGAAGACGCGGGCAATGTTATGCGCGGCCTCAGAAGAGTGTGTGAGAAAAAAGGCAGCATAGGCGCGAGAGAATTTGAGGCGCTCATAGCCTCATATGCCATGCAGGCGCCCTCAACCTACCATGTTGAGTATTACACAACAACAAGCAGCAATTTAACCTCCGCCATGGCTCATGTTGTTCTTCGCAAAGAGGGAGAAAAAAACATTACCGGCGTGGGCGTGGGCGACGGCCCCGTTGACGCGGCGTTCGGAGCTATAGAACAGGGCATCGGCTACCACTATGAGCTTGACGATTTTCAGATTAACACCGTTACCGAGGGCAAGGAGTCGCTGGGCTCCGCGCTTATAAAACTGCGCCACAACGGCAAAATCTACTCCGGCAACGGCATTTCAACCGACATTGTCGGCGCCTGCATTAGGGCATACATAAACGCGCTTAACAAAATAGTTTATGACGAGGATTAAAAGATGAAATTAAGTTTTTCAACAAAAAACGTTGACCTCACATCATTTGCCGACACCTGCAACATTGCCTATGATTACGGCTACGCGGGCTTTGAGATATTTGACGCAAAAGCGGAAAAGAAAAAGCATTACGATTCCGTTCTCAAAGACGGAGCCGCCGCTTCAAAAAGAAAACTGCGCAACCGCTCCCTTTCGGTTTGCGCGCTTACCTATCCGTTCCCGGTGGAGAGCGAAAAGGCGGACGCCAATGTTATAAAGCAGTATGTTGACTGGGCTTATGACGCCGGAGTTGAGGCTGTTATTGTTACCCTTGAGAAAGAGCCGGATATGAACCTGCTCAAAGAAAAACTTACTCCCGCTGTTGAAAGGGCAGACAAGGCCGATATTAAAATTCTTTTTGAAACATCGGGCAGCCTCGCTCATTCCGAAAAGGTGCTCGATATTATCAATGAGTTCGCGGCGGTGCCTCTGGGCGCGGCGTGGAATATCAGAGAAACCTATTTCAACGCGGGCGAGAGCCCCGAAAACACAATAGAAACACTCGGCGCGCATATCTGCTATGTTCGCATTGGCGACAGGGCGGCTGACGGCACAAACTGCCTTATCGGCGAGGGCACCCTGCCCGTTAAGGATTTTATCAACGCCGTTCACTCGCTCAACTATGAGGGCTTTGTGTGCGTTGACTGGAATGATGAAATAGCCGATTACGACATTGTTCTTACACATTTCACCAATTTTATAAATGAGATTGAAAACAATGTAAAACCCAAGGCGGCGCTTCAGCACAACAGGGCGGGCACAGGCAGCTTCCCCTGGAAAAAGTATGATATGATTGAATGCACTTTTTCGCAGGTGCTTGACAAAATGTGCGAGTGCTTCCCCGACCAGCTCGCGTTCAAATACACAACGCTTGATTACACACGCACCTACACGCAGTTTCGCAGGGATGTTGACGACCTTGCGGCGGCGTTTATCTCGCTGGGCGTAAAACCCGGGCATCATGTGGCAATCTGGGCCACAAATGTGCCGGCGTGGTTTCTCACCTTCTGGGCGGCAACCAAAATAGGCGCGGTGCTTGTAACCGTGAACACGGCATATAAAATTCACGAGGCGGAGTACCTTCTGCGCCAGTCCGACACGCACACCCTTGTTATGATTGAATCCTGCAAGGATTCAAACTACAAAGAAATAATCAACGAGCTTTGCCCCGAGCTTAAAAACACTGTTCCCGGCAAGCCGCTTTACTCCAAAAATCTGCCCTTCCTGCGCAATGTCATAACGGTAGGCTTCGAGATGCCCGGCGCTCTCACCTGGGAGGAGACCTTTGAGAGAAGCGCTATGGTGCCTCATGAGGAGGTTTTGCGCAGGGCGTCAATGGTAAAACCCGACGATGTGTGCAATATGCAATACACATCCGGCACAACGGGCTTTCCCAAAGGCGTTATGCTCACGCACCGCAATGTTGTAAATGACGGCAAAATCATAGGCGACAGAATGGATTTGTCAACGGCGGACCGTATGATGATTCAGGTGCCTATGTTCCACTGCTTCGGTATGACCCTTTCAATGACTTCCACAATGACTCACGGCGGCACTCTCTGCCCTATGCCTTACTATTCGCCCAAGTCATCGCTTGCCTGTGTAAATGATGAAAAAATCACCTGTTTCAACGGCGTTCCCACAATGTTTATAGGAATGTTCAACCACGAGGATTTCGCCAAAACCGATTTTTCACATATGCGCACCGGCATTATGGCGGGCTCCAACTGCCCGCCCGACCTTATGAGGCAGGCGGCAAAAGAGATGAATATGCGCGAGATTATCTCCGTTTACGGTATGACGGAATCCGCCCCCGGCAGCACTATGGGCGAGGTGAACGAGGATGAGGACCACCGTGTTGAAACGGTAGGCTCCGCCTTCCCCGGCGTTGAGTGCAAAATTATCGACCCCGAAACGGGCGAAGATCTGCCCGACGGTGAAAACGGCGAGTTTGTCGCAAGGGGCTTCAACATAATGAAGGGCTACTACAAAATGCCGGAGGCGACCGCGCAGACGATTGACGCCGACGGCTGGCTTCACAGCGGAGATATATGCTGCCGCACCCCCGACGGCTACTACAAGGTAACCGGCAGGCTTAAGGATATGATTATCAGAGGCGGCGAAAACCTTTATCCGAGAGAAATCGAGGAGTTTTACCTTAACCACGAAAAGGTAAGGGACATTCAGGTTGTAGGCGTTCCGGATGACAGATACGGCGAGGAGGCGTGCGCCTGGATTGTGCTGCATGAGGGCGTGACCGCCACTGAAGATGAAATGAGAGAATACGGCAACAGCTTTATGGCGCGCCACAAGGTGCCGAGATATTTCATATTTGTCAAGGCTCTGCCTATGAACGCCGCGGGCAAAATCCTCAAATATAAAATGCGCGAGGAGTCAATAGAAATTCTCGGGCTGAAGAAGTAAAAATCTTTTCATTAAGCGAACCCGCAAATCTGCTCGCGGGTTCGTTTTTGCATTTTAAGTCAACACTTTTGCATTTTAACTAAAAAATGCTTGACAATTTTATGCAACACTGCTATATATAAAAACACATTAAATTCGCGAAATGAGGTGAGCAAAATGACAAAATATTCCGACAGACACTTCCTGCCCGAACAGGATAATCTTATTGCGGCTTTTTATCGGAGAATTGCGTTTGCCCGCCTGAAAAAGCGACAGTAACCGCTTTGCCAACAGGGTATTTTATCGGCATCTCCGTTTCGGAGGTGTCTTTTTATTTTTAAGGAGGGAATTGAAATGAGCAGCACAATCACGCTCAGGTGGCGCAACAGAAGAACGGCGGTCAGAGTTGATGAGATTGTTTATGTTGAAAGCTATAACAGGCATCTGAGCGTATATACGGTAAGCGGCAAAACGGAAATAGTCGGCAAACTCGGCGATTTTATGAGGTTGCTGCCCGAAAATGAATTTCTGAGCATTCACAAAAGCTTTACGGTAAATATGAAATTCATAACCGGAATTAATGAGTGCGGAGCGGTTATATCCGACGGCACCGTTCTGCCCGTCAGTGTCAGAAAAAGAAAGGCGGCTGTTGAAAAGTTTGACGGCTACTGCCTCAAAAGGGGAGAGGAAAAATGCCTGTTTTAGGCGCGGCGGTTTTAATTTTTTCACTTGCGGCCATCGCTTCGGGAACGGTAATGGTTAAAAAAACAAAAACAGAAGAAAGCCGCAAAGCGGGCAAGGGCCTTGTTTATGCCGGACTGGTTTTCGCGGGGCTTGCAATGTTCGTTTTTTCAATTTGCACAGACAGGGTGATTTTTGAAATATTGCTTATTCAGCTTGTAATTGCGGTTTGCGCACTCAGAATAATTGAAGAAATCAAAGAATAATAAAAAGGCTTGCAGATAATTAAAACTCCGCAAGCCCTTTTGTAATTATGTTATCAGTGAATATATCTCTCAAGAAATTCCATCGTTTTCGCAAAGCACTCTCTGCCTTTACGGAATTTTGTAACAATTGTCCAGGCGTGGTTGCCGATTATTCCCGTGCCTTCAAAATGGCCGTAATCAATGCCGAGTGCTTCATATTCCTTCATCATATCGCGCCCTTCAAACCTCAGCCAATCCCTGCTGCAGGTGGTGAAAAACGCCGGCGGAAAACCCGCGGTTATATGAGGAGACGCGAGCGCTCCGTCATCGGTGTTGAGAAACCTTCTCGCTTCATTATAATTCATTCCGAGAAAAGAGCATACCATCATTTTCATATCGGGAAATTCAGACTGCGGGCAGTCGGGACTGAGCAGCCTTTTAAGGTCAACACAGCCGCAGTGAGCGACCATCGCCCTTACTCTGAAATCCTCATTGTGTCTGAATGTAACGCCGAGCTTTGACGCGAGCCCTTTATCCGCCGCGAGGGCGGCAAGGTACATAATAAAATAAACGCCCGCGCTCTCTCCCGCGAGAACGATATTGCCGGTGTCGAGTTTGTTTTTTTCGGCGCTGTCAAGAATGAAATCAACGGCTTTGCACACCTCGGCGATAATCTGTTTATAAGTTTTTTTAGGCGCGTAGGTGTATGAAACGGAGGCGGTGAAATAACCTGCCTTCGCAAAATTCTGAATGTAGGTGTTGCGCATATCCGTAATGCCCGAAACAAAGCCTCCGCCGTGAACATATATAAGAAGCGGCTTTTTAACATCCGCAAGATCTTTGCGGCAGTAGGTGTTTATATACTGCGGCTTTTCACTGCCGTAATGTATTCTTTTTGTGTAAATAACATTTTCGGGCGTCGGTTTATAGGTCAGCGCGTAAGCGAGAGCCTCGGTGAAATTGTACCAGCAGGTGCCGGCAAGCCCTCTGTAATAAACCTTTTTCTCCATTTTTTTCTCCCCGTTAATCAATATCAATAAGAACGCAGTGTTTTTCGGTGAACGGCAAAGCGCCGCCGCCGAATTTTTTTGCGCCCGCCTCAAAGCTTACAAGTATTTTGCCGTCAACGCATTCAATATCCTCGCTCATCCTCGGCATTTTCAGTTCATTTATGAACCGTTTTGAATCCAGCGAATAAAGAGGAACGCTTTTTGAGCTGTAATCGAATGTGCCGTCCGGCCCGCCGTTTATATCGTAATATTTCAGGTATGAGTTCATAACTCCCGCGCTTTGCGAAAGAACCGCTCTGCCGCCGGGAGCAACCGCGAACCCCTGAATTTTGTCACATATTGAGTAAACCGCGACGGGGGATGATGAATCAATGCCGTATGCCGCCGCGGGGCTTAACCTGTAAGCGAAAACAAGGGCATAGTATTGACTGCCGTCGGGAGTGGAAAGCATATGGCTGCCGTCGGTGTCGTAGCCTTTCGCGTGGTATTCGCCCACATAAAGCATATTGCCGTCGCAGGAACAAAATGACGAACGGCAGGGCACCTCAACACTGCCGGCAAACTGCACGGTGCCGCCGTCCGGCGTGCGAAGCAGTTCGCTTTTGTTAATGATAAAAAGCTGCCCCGCGTTGCTGATATACACATATTCGCCCGCGCAGGTTATTCCGCCCGCGTGCCAGTTATAGTCGCTGCCGTCGGTGTTGCGCAGTTTTATCATTTTAACATCGCCGTTTTTAACAAGAAAAACTCTTGACGGCTCGTCATTGTCCATATATCCGCAAAAAAGATATGTGTTTTCCGCAATCAGCTTGCTTGAGCCCTGCGGCACAAATTCACTGTCAAGCCCGGGCGTTTCACATATTTTTGTAACGGCGCGGTTGTAGCCGAAATAAAGGAACACTTTGAGCATAACGCAGATGGATAAAACAGCGGCCGCCGCGCATATCAAAAAAAATCTTTTACGGTTCATAGCTCACTCTCCCGCAGGTTTATACTAACAGATTATTACTTTTCGTAAAATAAATCAATACACCGAGGGGGCTTTTTAAATAATAATTGAATTTTCACTCAATAAATGTATAATAAAAGCATATAACCGAAACGGAGAGAATGTTATGAAATACTTTATAGGCCTTGACATAGGCACATCGTCAACAAAAGCCCTGCTTATAAGTGAGAATAAGATTATCGCGTCGGCGGTCAGGAATTACCCTGTTTATTATCCGCAACCCGGTTGGTCGCAGCAAAACCCGTCCGACTGGCTCCGGGCGTCGCTCGCCACCCTTGAGGAGGTAACGGCGGGTATAGACAAATCTCAGGTTTGCGCAATCAGCTTTTCGGGGCAGATGCACGGCCTTGTTACGCTTGATAAGAACGATGAGGTCATAAGACCCGCGATTTTATGGAATGACGGCAGAAGCGGAAAACAGGTTGAATACCTCAATAATGAAGTCGGCAGGGATTTTCTGCTTGACTGCACGGGCAACATAGCCTTCGCGGGCTTTACCGCGCCAAAGGTGCTGTGGATGTATGAAAACGAGCGCGAAAATTTTGACAGAATAAGCAAGATTATGCTGCCGAAGGATTATGTTGCCTATATGCTTTCAGGCAGTTTCGCGACCGATGTTTCCGACGCCGCCGGCACGCTTTATTTTGACACCGGCAAAAGGGAGTGGTCAAAGCCTATGCTCGAAGTGCTTCACATTGATGAAGCCATGCTCCCGAAGGTTTATGAGAGCGACGAATGCGTAGGTTATTTAAAAGAAGAAATCGCTGCGCGGCTCGGCTTCGGCAGGGTTAAAATTGTTATCGGAGCGGGCGACAACGCTGCGAGCGCAATAGGCACGGGCACAGTTGATAACGGCAGCTGCAACATCTCGCTGGGAACATCGGGCACGGTGTTTGTAACCTGTGACAGTTATGAGTGCGACAGAATAAACGCCATTCACACATTCTGCTCCGCTAACAGAAAATATCACTATTTAGCCTGCATTCTTTCCGCCGCCTCCGCCCAGAAGTGGTGGGTTGAGGATATTCTCGCAACTCAATATGATTTTTCACAGGCGGAAAAATACGCAGGTAAAAGCAGTGTTCAGTTTTTGCCTTATCTTATGGGCGAGCGTTCGCCGGTCAACGATTCAAACATACGCGGCGCATTTCTCGGGCTCTCGATGAACACGGCAAAGCAGGAGATGACAGTTGCCGTGCTTGAGGGCGTTGCCTTCGCTTTAAGGCAGAATATCGACATAATACGCTCTCTCGGCGCCGATATTGAAAAATCAAAGGTCTGCGGCGGAGGCACAAAAAACAGACTGTGGCTCAAAATCCTTGCAAGCGTGCTGAATATCACGCTTGAAATACCCGTTCTCGAACACGGGGGAGCTCTCGGAGCGGCAATGCTCGCCGCGAAAAGCGTACTGAACGCGGATGAATATTCCGCTGCGGAAAATGAGTTTTATAAAGTGAAAGAAACCGTTGAGCCCGATGCGTCACTGGTTGATTTTTATAATGAAAAATATAAAAAATACCTCAGAATATACCCTGCCGTAAAGGAATGCTTATAACTGCATAAAGGAGTTTTTCAAATGAATTTTGAACAGGCTGTAAGGCACTATGAATCCGACCCCTGCGCAAAACAGCTTAAAACGGTTTGCGCTCACCTGCGCGGTCAGCTTACTTTGCGTGAAAAACTGCGTATGATTTCGGGCAGGCAGTTCCTTTTGAGAAACGGTTTTGATTTAATCACAAAAGGGCAGAAATACAACTGCCGCCCCTGCCTCGCGGGCGGAGTAAAAAGGCTCGGTATTCCCGCGGTTGCTTTCACCGACGGGCCGAGGGGCATAGTTATGGGCAACAGTACCTGCTTCCCCGTTTCAATGGCGAGAGCGGCGGCCTTTGATGAGGAGCTTGAATATGAAACAGGGCTCGCGATGGCGGATGAGGCGACGGCGGGCGGAGCGAACTATTTTGCGGGCATCTGCATAAACCTTCTTCGCAATCCGCGCTGGGGCAGGGCTCAGGAGTGCTACGGCGAAGACCAGTATTTAACCGGGGTTATGGGCGCGGCACTTACCCGTGCCGTGCAGAAAAAAGGCGTTATTGCCTGCCCGAAGCACTATGCCGCCAACAGTATAGAAAACATCCGTTTCAGCGTGAATGTTGAGATGGATGATATAACTCTGCACGAGGTTTATCTGCCCCATTTTAAAAAGTGCATAGACGCGGGCGCCATGTCAATTATGGGCGCTTACAACCTGTTTCGGGGCGACCACTGCTGTGAGAGCAAATACCTTCTGAGCGATATTCTCAGAGAGCAGTGGGGCTTTGAGGGCTTTACGATTTCCGACTTCATCTTCGGCCTGCGCAATCCCGTTAAAGCATTAAAAGCGGGGCTTGATATTGAAATGCCGGTAACCCTTATGTATTCGCTTCTGCCCGCCTGCCTTTTAAGCAAAAAAATTGATATCAGCGATATTGACCGCGCCGTTGAGCATATTCTGGCGGGGCTTGTCAAAGTGGCCTCAAAAACAAAACCCGCCGGCAAAAGCGTTATCTGTTGCGAAAAACACACCGCCCTCGCGAAGCGGGCAGCCCTTGAGGGCACGGTCCTGCTTGAAAACAACGGTATTCTTCCGCTGAAAAATGTTAAAAAAATCGCCGTCGCGGGCAGATACGCGAACAGAATAAATGTGGGCGACCACGGGTCAAGCTCGGTTTTCAGCCCATACACGGTAACGCCTTATGAGGGGCTTTGCGCAAAATTCGGCAGGCACAATGTTGTTTTGTGCGACGGCACCGATTTTTCCGGCTTGAAGGATGAAATCGCCTCCTGCGACGCGGTGGTGGTCTGCGTGGGCAGCGATTATAAGCAGGAAGGGGAGAACCTCGCGAATTTTTCACACAGCGACGCCGTGAGCGAAAACACATCCGGCGGCGACCGTTACTCGCTCAATATTCCTTCGGCTGAGGTTGAAATGATAAAAGGTATTTGCGGGGTAAACAAAAACACAATAGTAAACATTATAGGCGGCAGTGCCTATATTATTGAGGATTGGAAGCATCTGCCCGCCGCGATACTTGAATCGTTTTACTCCGGAATGGAGGGAGGAAACGCCCTCGCGGAAATTCTTACCGGCGGATTCAATCCCTGCGGCCATCTGCCGTTTACAATGGCGAAAAAGGATGACGATTACCCCGATTTTCTGTTTTCGGGCGATAAAGAGAGAACAATCAACTACGGCTATTATCACGGTTATGCCCTTCTTGACAAACAGGGCAAAAAAGCCGCTTATCCGTTCGGCTACGGCCTCTCATATACCGGTTTTGAATACAGCGATATAAGCGTTGAAAATTTCGGAAACATTCTTGTCAGGCTTAAGGTTAAAAACACGGGCGGCACCGGAGGGAAAACGGTTGTTCAGGTTTACGCCGGAGCGGTAAGCGGCAACCATCCCGTAAAACAGCTTAAGGGTTTCAAAAAAGTTTATGTCGGGGCAGGTCAAACGGTTGATGTCTGTGTTGAGGTGAAAAAAGAAGACCTGCTGTTTTATAATCCCGAAACAAAACGGTGGTATTCCGAAAAAGGGTACAACTTTTATATCGGGCAAAATGCCGAAGACGCGATGAAAACAAAAATAACTCTTGAAAATATTTAAACAGCGTTAAACAAAGAACCGCACGCCGAAACGTGCGGTTTAATTATGCCTTTTCACATAAACCTGAAAAGCTTCGCGATTATCTTTTTGGGCACGCCGATTATTCCGGAAGACTGAGTTTTAGACTCTTCATAAAACTCGATCATCCTTGCCCGGTTTTCCTGCGTGGGGAGTTTGCCGCTGTAAAGAGCCTCCTGGCGTATTTCAACGGCATTTTCATATCTGCGCGCGTACTCGCCGTTTGTAAGCAGTTTTATATCTTCGCTTCTTTTAAGATACGGCAGATTGTTTTTTTCAAATCCGCTCAGGCGCAGCCAGCGGAAAGACTGCTCAAAAGTGTAGTTGACGGCGTCGCGCAGGTCGTCGGAGTTCATCCGCTTTTTGCGCTTTTGCGCGGTTATGATAAGCGCGCAAATCCATATAAGAATAATTGAGCCCAGCAGGCAGAGAAGAATTAAAAGCATGTGACTTTTCGGCTGACCGCCGCCCTGAGTCTGAACGGGCGAGCCGTCGGTTGGTCTGTCATTGCCTATGGAGGCGGGGTCGTAGGTTATATCGCCCGGGTCGTCGCTGACATTGTCGCTGTTGTTGGGGCTTTCCTCATCCTCCTCATATTCCTCGGGTTCCTCTTCGGCGTTTTCGGGGTTCGGCGGCAAAAGGTTGAGCGCGCTGAGAATTGCCCGTTCGCGTTTATCGAGCCAGTCGCGTATTTTCTCCGCCGTTTCGGTAACCGCGGGGTTACCCTGATGATATTTTGCAGGGTAAGCGAAAAACACCAGAGCGGAAACGGCTATCGCGAGAACGGCTACCAGAGTGAAAATCTGCACATAAGCTCTCTGAACGCTTTTGATTATGGGCGCGCCGATTATAACCGCCAGAACAAACAGGCTGACAAAGGTGAACGCGTTTATTCCCGGCGACGGGGCAATGCCCAGATAAATCTCCGCCTCGGCGTAAATAATGGCGGTAAGAACCGGAACAACAGCCGCGCGCCTGACGGAGGCGTGTGCGAAGAAAACGGAAAAGAAGGTTATAAGAACGGCGGCAAAAACCGTTTGCGGCGAAACGCCTTCATAACCGCCCGCCGTTTCAAACATTCTGTAAACATAAGCCTGGCTTTCCTCACTCATTTTGAAAAGCCCGTTTGCGTAAATCTTAGCGCCGTCAAGAAACTTTGTGAAATTGAAAGCGGCAAAAAAGACCGCGCAGGCGGTTGAGATTATGCTTGCCGCCCTGAAAACGGGTTTGAAGTTGTATGAAAAAACGCAGGCGAAATTGACAATGAACGGAATCATATAAAGGTACGGTGACGCGGAAGAGCAAAACGAAAAACAGGTAAGGCAGGTTGCCGCCGCAGAAAGCAGCGCAATGCCGAACCATACGGGTGTGATGTGCGAGTCAACGCGAACATCGCCGTTTTCTTTTGCTCTTGTGTTTTCCATTGTTTTTAAATTCCCATAGCCGATATAGATTCTTTGTAACCGTCATTTGTCAGCGAAATAAGGTTAAGGCCGTACGCCGAACCGTCCGCTCCGCTTTCGGGGTTTAACATAAGCACGGTAACCCTGTTGTTTTCATAAAGGTATGAAATGCGGTTCTGTTTGTTGAGCGTAACAAAAATTATGTGCTGAAAACTGTCGTCGGGCTTGTTCTCCATATATCTGCGAACAAAGTCGATTTCATCCGCGGCGAAGGTGTTTGACAGAATGCTGTCGGTGAGTTCCATACGCTCCGCGTGTGAAGTGACGGGGTGGTAATAAAACCGTTTGCGGCTGTTTGATAAAAAGCCGAGTGTGTAGTTGAAGCCGCATTCTATAAGCGCCTGTGAAACGGAAAAAACCGTTTCGGCAAGGGTGTCAATATCTTTGCGTGAAGGTTTTTCGCCTGCCGCGTCATAGCCCATATCGAAAAGCAGAAGAATGTCGTTTTTTATGGGCAGACCGAGCTCGCGCACCATAACCCTGTCAACCTTTTCGGTAAGCTTCCAGTGTATGTTTTTAATCGGGTCTCCCGGCACATATTCGCGAATGAGGAAGGTTTCGCTCGGGTCGTTGCCCGATTTGTGCATTGAGTAAAGGTCGCCGTCGGCCTGCGAGTAGTTCTGATCCGCTATGAAAATGTTGCAGGGCGCCGTTTCGGGCACAATAATATGCTCCGCACGGTTTTCGGCGGCGTTTTTTATTTTAAACCTGAAAACACCCGCAGGGGCGAGCAGGCGTATATTCTCGGTGAACACCGTTATTTTGCCGGCGTATTCGGTATCGAACGAGAAATTGAGTATGCAGCTGCCCTTTGACGGCGCGGAACACTCGAAAAATACCGTGTCGGTTTCGCCGTTGAGAAGGTTTTTGCAGCACATATTAAAGCTTAAATCATAAGCGGGGAAAATGCTGCTGTTGCTCACCGTAACGGTGCCGTTGACCGGCTCGTTCTTGCGCGCAGAATAATCGGTGCGAACTGTTATTTTTATGTGCCTTGCCGCGTCGGCGGTAAGAATAATCAGAGCCGCGGGCACAACAGCCGAGATAATGAGAATTATCAGGGTGCCTATGTTGTTGAGAAGAATAAACAGCAGCGCGGCTGAAAGCAGCCAGACTATATAAACAATAAATCCGATTGTCATATTATTTAACGGCGTTTGGCAGCTCTGTTTTCATAATGCAGTTGTGCAGCACGATTTCGGGCTCTATTCCCGCGAAGCGCGCTTTTTGAGAAAGCACTATTCTGTGCGAGCACACAAGGTTGAAAACATCCACAACATCTTCGGGAACAACATAGTTCCTGCCGAGAACATAGGCCCTTGATTTTGCCGTGGCGCACAGGGCGATGGCTCCTCTGGGGCTTACGCCTACCTCAACATCCTCATCCTCGCGCGTTTCAAAAACAAGGCGGTTTATATATTTGAGAATTTCATCGTCAACATGAACATTGCGCACATCGTGCTGCATTTTAAGAACATTGGCGGCTGTAAGAACAGGCTTGACATAATCAATGGGATTGTCGGTCTGCCTGTCTTTCATTATTTCAAGCTGGCTTTCAAAATCAGGGTACCCAACGGTCAGCTTGAGAAGAAAACGGTCAAGCTGCGCGTATGGCAGAAGCTGAGTGCCCGCCGCGCCCACATGGTTTTGCGTGGCGATAACAACAAACGGGGTTTCGAGCGGATAGGTTTTGCCGTCAACGGTTACCTGGCGCTCCTCCATAGCCTCAAGCAGGGCGGATTGCGTTTTGCTTGATGTTCTGTTGATTTCATCGCCGAGCAGAATGTTAACGCCGTTTACAGCGCCGGGAATGTAGCGAAAATCATTTGTGGCTTTGTTATACATTGAAAATCCGACAATATCCGTCGGCAGAACGTCCGGCGTGAACTGAATACGGTTGTATTTAAGGCCGAGCGTTTTGCCCAGAGTAACGGCAAGCGTTGTTTTGCCTACGCCGGGTATATCATCAAGCAGAATATGGCCGTCAACAAGAATTGCCGTTATTGTGTTAAGAATGACATCATCCTTGCCCTTGATAACCTTTTTTATTTCGTTTAGCACCTTTTCGATTTCGGGATTCATAACAAGCCTGCCTTTACAATTAGATTTAAAACACCGATTAATAAATATATCATATAATTTGATTTCTTACAATATAAAAGATTATTATTTTACATTTTTTTCATTTTTATAAAATAATTAATTGTTTAGGTAATTATAAATTATCA
>R25__coassemble_752_pt1 | contig 18117 bp, 15 predicted proteins | sample R25__metabat2_low_PE_027 | metagenome-assembled genome bin R25 | reverse complement strand
TTATTGAAGTATAGAAAAAACCATATTTGTATGATAATATAAAACAAATTTTATACGGAGTTTGAAATGAACAGCAGAAAAATCAAAAAAACAGCTACCTGGATTATTGTACCGCTTATGGCGCTGATATTTATTCTTGATATTGCTACAGTGGTTCTTTTTAACAAGTATTGCAAAAATGTTACGGTGGAAAAAGAATCATTTGATTATTCAACAGGCGACGATCGTATTCATTTTTTGAATACAGCGAACTCCGATGCAATTATAATAGAGAGCAACGGAATGTTTGCTATGGTGGATTCCGGCGAAGGCAACAATAATCCCAGAAGAAAAACGAAATATAAAGGTTATGAGAAAGAAACAGTTAATTATATTCTCAAAACCTGCTCCGATCAAAACGGAATTGCTCATCTGTCGTTTATTTTGGGTACCCATTGCCACTATGACCATATCGGTTCGTTTCACGCAATAATTACCAACAAAAACATAAAGATTGATAAGGCGTATTTTAAAGGCTGTGACGAAACCATGTTCAGCAAATATGATTATAAATGGGGCCTGACAGAAACATATAATCAGATTGTTGAAGATCTTGAGGAAAGAAATATTCCGGTAATTCACACGCTGCCGGATGAACCGTTTAAATTCGGAGATTTTATAATTCAATTTTACAACACGGTTAATTCTCCCGACTTGAAGGGGAAGGGCGAAAACTCTGAAAGTGTGGGGGTTAAGGTAACAAAAGGTGAAAAAACCGCTTTTCTTGCCGCTGATATTACAAGACCCAGCGGAGTTGAAGAACTGGTAGCTGATAAAATAGGCGATGTTGACCTGTTGAAAATCGGTCATCACGGGTATTACGGATCTTCCTCAATAGCTTTTCTTAAAGTTCTTAAACCGGAAATTGCTGTTGTTACAAATCATTTGGGTAAAGTTTATCCCAATGTTAAATGGAATCTTATAATGGTAGCAAAATGTCCGTTTTTTGCGACTTATGACAACAACGGAATTATCGCAACATTCACGGATTCAAATGAAATTTTGCTTACCAATCAAATTTATTGAAAGGATTTATAAAATGAGTAAACAAATCAGAAAACCTGTTAAAGGCGATATTACCGCAACAATGAGAACAAATAAGGGTGATATTAAAATTTTGCTTTTTCCGGACGCGTCTTCCAAAGCGGTTGAGAACTTTGTCAAACACTCTGAAAACGGTTATTATGACGGTGTTGTGTTTCATCGCGTAATAAATGATTTTATGATTCAGGGCGGAGATCCAACTGCAACCGGGAGGGGAGGAGAAAGCATTTGGGGTCACCCGTTTGAAGATGAGTTTAATGTTGATTATCATAATCTGAGAGGCGCGCTTTCTATGGCTAATGCAGGCCCGAATACTAACGGAAGTCAGTTCTTTATTGTTCAGGCAAAGGAGGTTCACCCCGCGCTTTTATCTCAGATGCGTCAATATCCCGACAGCTATCCGGAAGATACTGTAAATGATTATGCAGAACTCGGCGGAACACCTCACCTTGATTATAAACATGCCGTTTTCGGTCAGGTTTATGAAGGAATGGGCGTTGTTGACTCAATAGCCGGCGTTGAAACAGACAGCAGAGATAAACCGCTCGAAGATATCGTTATTCTCGGAATAGATATTGAAAAATAATAAAAGCCGCACTGCTTAAACCGTACGGCGAAATTTTAATATTTAAAGTGAATGTCGCTGTTTTTCAAAAGAGGAGCAGCGGCATCTTTTTGTGAAATAACCGGGTCTTCAACCGGCCAAGCAACATTTATATCAGGGTCACAGTAGCAAATGCTTCTGTCGTTTTTCGGCGAGTAAAAAGAATCGGTTTTATATAAAACCTCAACATCTGGGGTTAATGTAACAAATCCGTGAAGAAATCCGCGAGGTATAAAAAACTGCTTCTTGTTATCTTCACTTAACTCAACGCCGACCCATTTTAAATAAGTCGCGGACCCTTCTCTTATATCGACAGCAACATCAAATATTTTTCCTTTTGTGCATGTTAACAGTTTTGCTTGAGCATCGGGATTTTTTTGACAATGAAGCCCTCTTAATGTGCCTTGCTGAGATGAATATGAACGGTTGTCTTGAACAAACTCAGCATTAATTCCAAGTTCTTCAAGTGTTCTTTTTGAATAGGACTCATAAAACCAACCGCGGTTGTCTCCGAAAATCGCCGGTTCCAAAATAAACAGACCATCGATTTCCGTTTTTATCAGATTCATATTTCTTCGTCGTCCTCTCTGCCCCAATGAGGTCTTTCTCCGGGCTTACTTCCGTAAAGAATTGTTCCGTTCGCAACTCTCTGAAGGTGTCTGCCATAGGATGATTTTCCGTATTTTTCAGCGGATTCCAAAAGTGATTTTTTGCTTATCCACCTGTTGTTATATGCAATTTCTTCGGGCGCGGAAATTTTTATACCCTGTAATCTTTCAACTGTGCCGATAAAGTTTGAGGCTTCATAAAGAGCCTCAACCGTTCCGGTGTCAAGCCAGGCGTAGCCTCTGCCGAGTAACTGAACATCCAAATTGCCGGCTTCAAGGTACATCTGGTTTATGTCGGTAATTTCCAGTTCACCGCGTTTGGATGGCTTCAACGATTTGGCATACTCAATTACTTTGTTATCATAAATATATAAACCTGTAACCGCATAATGTGATTTTGGATGTTCAGGTTTTTCAACAATGGAAACAGGTAAGCCTTTTGAGTTGAATTCAACAACACCGAACGCCTGAGCGTTCTCAACATTGTAGCCGAAAATTGTTGCTCCTACTTCTTTTTTTACGGCTTGTCTGAGCATGTGACCGAGCCCGCTGCCGTAAAAAATATTATCGCCTAAAATCATTGAAACAGAATCATTGCCGATAAATTTTTCGCCGATAATAAATGCCTGCGCAAGCCCTGCGGGGGATTCCTGAACAGCGTATGAGAGTTTTAAACCGAACTGTTTGCCTGTTCCGAGCAACCTTTCAAATTTAGGAGTATCATCAGGCGTTGAAATTATTAATATTTCACGTATGCCCGCGAGCATAAGCGTGGAAAGCGGATAATATATCATAGGTTTGTCATAAACAGGCAAAAGCTGTTTACTGGTAACCATAGTCAGCGGATAAAGTCTTGAACCGGTGCCGCCGGCAAGAATAATACCTTTCATTATAAATACTCCTTCAAAGATGTACTCAAATGTTTATATAATTTTATCACTTTATATATTAAGTGTCAATAATTCATAAATCAGGGCTTGCGATTGTGTCGCAAGCCCGAATGATATTATACTGTTTTTTCAACTCCGAGAGTGACGCTGATTCCGTTTATATCCCACTGTTTTGAATAATATCCGCCTTCACCGTTCACGATTGTTTCCGCGAGAACATCGTGGCTTATCGATTTGCCGTATTTGTCAAAAACAGAGGATATGGTGTTTGAATCATTTTCTTTGTAATAAACAGTAATGTGATCCATAACCTCAAACCCTGCTTCTTTGCGCATGGTCTGAATTTTTGAAATCAGTTCGTTGACATATCCTTCTGCGATAAGTTCTTCACTGAGCGAGGTGTCAAGAACAACATTAACGCCGTAATCCGAAACTGAGTATAAACCCTCTTTCTGAACTGAACTGATAAGCAGGTCTTCCTCTTTGAGCTCCACAGGTTCACCGTTAACTTTAAATTTTATAAAGCCTTCGCTGTCAAGCTGCGCTTTTGCGGCTGAGCCGTCAATACCGGCAAGGTATTCTTTTATTCCGTTAAGCAGTCTTCCGTATTTTGGACCGACTGTTTTAAGCTGCGGCTTAAATGCATATGACACAAACCCGGATGCATCGCCGACAAACTCTATTTCTTTTACATTAAGCTCATCTTTTATGATTGATGATAATTCATTGTTGAGCGATTTGTCAGCCTGAATATATATTTTTGAAAGCGGTTGCCTGTTTTTGATATTTGCGCCGTTTCTTGCGGCTCTTCCGAGTACAACAATGTCAAGAACCTCCTGCATGGCATTCTCAAGTGAAGAATCAATCAGTTCTTTGTCGGCAACGGGATAATCACAAAGATGAACGCTTTCGGGTGAGGTTTTATCTATATTGCAGACAAGGTTGCGATATATTTCTTCCGACATATACGGAATCATCGGAGCGGAAAGCTTCGCGACAGTGACAAGGGCGGTGTAAAGTGTCATATAAGCGTTGATTTTATCCTGACTCATTTCCTGCGCCCAGTAGCGTTCACGCCCGCGGCGCACATACCAGTTGCTCATATCATCAACAAAACTCTGCAGTGCTTTTGCCGCTTCTGGAATGCAATAATTGTCAAGGTAATTGTCAACCGTGATAATTAGTGAGTTAAGTTTTGAAACAAGCCATTTATCCATAACGGAGAGCTTGTCATAATCAAGTGTATATTTTGTTGCGTCAAAGCTGTCAATGTTTGCGTAAAGAACATAGAAAGCATAAGTGTTCCAAAGCGTTCCCATAAACTTTCTCTGCCCTTCAACAACCGCCTTGTCATAAAAACGGTTAGGCAGCCAAGGTGCGGAATTGGTATAGAAATACCATCTTATAGCGTCTGCTCCGAATTTGGAAAGTGCGTCAAACGGGTCAACCGCGTTTCCTTTGGATTTTGACATTTTCTGTCCGTTTTCATCCTGAACAAGTCCGAGAACTATAACATTCTTATAGGGTGATTTATCAAAAAGAATGGTTGAAATCGCAAGCAGTGAATAAAACCAGCCTCTCGTCTGATCAACAGCCTCTGAAATGAATTCAGCCGGAAACTGATTATCAAAAACCTCTTTATTTTCAAAAGGATAATGATGTTGAGCAAACGGCATTGAGCCAGAGTCAAACCAGCAGTCAATCACTTCCGGAACACGGTTCATCTGTTTTCCGCATTCTGGGCAGGTTATTGTTACTGCGTCGATATAGGGACGGTGAAGCTCGATATCTTCCGGACAGTTGTCAGACATCGATTTCAGCTCTTCAATAGAACCAATAACATGTCTGTGACCGCATTCGCATTCCCAAATATTGAGCGGAGTTCCCCAATACCTGTTGCGTGAAAGTCCCCAGTCCTGAACATTGTTAAGCCAGTCTCCGAAACGGCCTTTACCGATACTTTCGGGAATCCAGTTAATTGTGTTATTGTTTTTAACAAGGGCATCGCGAACCTCTGTCATTTTTATAAACCATGATTCTCTTGCATAGTATATAAGCGGAGTGCCGCATCGCCAGCAGTGAGGATACTCATGCTCCATTTTGGGTGCGCTGAAAAGAATACCGCGATTATCGAGTTCTTTCAAAACTTCAGGGTCGCAGTTTACGGCGCCTCTCTCGATTTCTTTTTCTGTCGGTTTACATCTCATTCCTGCAAACGGCGTTTCATCCTTCATAACACCGTGCTCGTCAACCATTTGAACAAACGGCGCATCATATTTTCTGCCCACTCTTGCGTCGTCTTCACCGAAGGCGGGAGCAATGTGAACAATTCCGGTACCGTCAGACATTGTTACATAGCTGTCACAATAAATAAAGAATGCCTTTTTGTGCTGCTTGTCTGCCGCGTCTTTTGCGCATTGATAAAGGGGCTCATATTCTTTATATTCAAGGTCTTTGCCGGCGCAGGTTTCAATTATTTCATAAGCAGGCGTACCCTCTGCACGTTCAATTCCACCAAGAACGGAGTCGAGCAGAGCCTTTGCGAGAATGTACATATATCCGTCTGCCGCTTTCACTCTTGCGTATATTTCATCGGGGTTTACACACAGACCGATGTTTGAGGCAAGCGTCCAGGGCGTAGTTGTCCACGCTAAAAAATAAGCGTCTTCATCTTTTATTTTAAATCTTACGATTGCAGTGCGTTCTTTAAGGGTTTTATATCCTTGAGCAACCTCGTGAGATGACAGAGGAGTGCCGCAGCGCGGACAGTAGGGAACGATTTTAAAGCCTTTATAAAGAAGATTTTTCTTCCATATCTCTTTTAACGCCCACCATTCACTTTCAATAAAGTCGTTGTGGTAGGTTACATAGGGGTTCTCCATATCCGCCCAGAATCCGACGGTTTCGGAAAAATCTTCCCACATCTCTTTATATTTCCATACGCTTTCTTTGCAAAGCTTTATAAACGGCTCAAGACCGTATTCCTCAATCTGATCTTTTCCGTTAATTCCGAGCAGCTTTTCAACCTCAAGTTCTACAGGTAAACCGTGGGTGTCCCAGCCTGCTTTTCGGGGAACCATATATCCCTTCATAGTTCTGTAACGGGGAATCATATCCTTAATAACGCGAGTGAGAACATGGCCTATATGCGGCTTGCCGTTAGCGGTAGGAGGGCCGTCATAAAATGTATAGGTCGGGCATCCTTCGCGTATTTTAATGCTTTTTTCAAATATTTTGTTCTTTTTCCAAAAATCAAGAACTTCTTTTTCGTTTTTTACAAAGTCAAGGCTTGTTGAAACTTTGTCATACATAATATTCTACCTCCGCAAATAAAAATAACTCCGCCCATACAGGACGGAGTGAAGAATCCGCTGACCACCTGATGTACATACATGATTTTATGCCTCCCCGTTAACGGTGGGACTCCGTCAAAGCCTACTTGGTTACTTTCGGTTTGAAACTCGGGAGTGATATTCGTTCATTGCGGTAAATACCGGCATCGCAGCACCGCCGGCTCTCTTGAAATTACACTGCAAAGGCTACTGTCTCCGTCAAAGTTTTTGTGGTGTTTTTTGATTTCGATAAAGTATAACACAAGCATTTTATAATGTCAATAAATACAATGCTATAAACTTATATATATGAAACAGAACAATGCTGATTATTCTGCAAAAAGCAGGGCTGCAAATAACAGTCCTGCTTTAAAGCACAAATTTATTTGATTTTACTGTCAGCCCATGCCGCGACATCTGCATAAATATCTTTTCGGTTAATTTCATTCAAAATCTCATGGCGGCAGTTTTCATATATTTTGATACTTACATCGGGAATGCCGTTTGCTATAAGGCTCCTGTAAACCTGGTTTACACCGGCTCCGTATGCTCCGACAGGATCCATTGCGCCCGAGATAATAAGATAAGGTTTGCTTTTGGTCAATGCGGGAGCCCACTCCGGAGCTGAAACCGCGCTGAGAACCTTGAACATATCTTTATAACCTGCGAGAGTGAATAAGAAACCGCAGTATTTGTCGGCAATGTATTTATCAACAATGGCTTCGTCTCTTGTAAGCCAGTCAAAAGGAGTTCTTACGCTGTCATATTTTTTGTTATATGAACCGAAAGCAATCTTGTCAATAAGTTTGCTGCGATAACGGCTGCCCTTGAGTTTTGAAAGAGCCGTTGTCATCGCGATGCCCGCTGCCGCTCCGGGATTTGGTCCGCTTGTGCCGCAGAAGATAAATCCCTTTATATCATCATCTCTGCCAAATCGTTTTGCATATTCTCTGCAAACAAAAGAACCCATACTGTGCCCGAAAGCGATTATCGGCTTACCCGGGTATTCTTCCTTTGCAATTTCCGTAAGAGCTCTTGCGTCGGCAATAAATGCCTGCCAGCCGTCTTTTTCGCCGAAATAACCAAGGTCATCGTCAGATTTAACGGATTTGCCGTGACCGATGTGATCGTTGATAAAAACAACATATCCCTGTGAATTAAGGTACTCTGCAAAATCTTCATATCTTTCAAGATGCTCTGCCATACCGTGCATAATCTGAAAAACAGCTTTAATCCGGGTTGTATCATCTGGAGCCCAGGAAACTGCGTAAATATCCGCAAGGCCGGTTTTTGAAGGGTATCTGTATTCTTTACGAATTGACATAATATCATCCTTTCAAGCAATATATATTTATTATATCACACGGTAATTTAAAAAATAAACTGTAATTATCCATAAAACTGAAAATCCAAAACTGTCAAAATGACGGTTTTAATTGATTTATTGACGATTAATATAATATAATGCTATACTCTAATAAATAATATGTATAAGGAGTTGTAAAATGAAAAAATATGATATTGCGGCATATATCTGGCCGTCTTATACAGGCAAAGAGCCAAGAGCATATCAGTTTTGGGAGAAAGGCATTGGTGAATGGCAATCTGTATTGACCGCTGAATCAAGAGAAGAGGGGCAGATTCTTCCGCGTAAGCCTGTCTGGGGCATGGTTGACGAAGCGGATCCGAAGGTAATGGAATTTCAGATTAATGAAGCGGTTCGTCACGGAGTAAATGTATTTATATATGATTGGTATTGGTATGACCGCAGACCGTTTCTTGAACAGTGCCTTGATGAAGGTTTTTTGTGCGCGCCGAATAATAAAGATATGCAGTTTTATCTTATGTGGGCAAACCATGATGCCGGTTATCTTTGGGATAAAAGACAGCCTGATTTAAATGAGATAATCTGGTATGGTTCTCAGCCGAGAAGTGAATTTGATAAGATATGCCGTCGCGTTACGGATATGTATTTCAATCGCACGAATTATTATAAAATCGGTGGATGTCCCGTTTTTATGGTTTATGATTTGGCAAATCTTGTGAGAGGGCTCGGGGGAGTTGACAACACTAAAGCGGCTCTTGATTATTTTCGCGGCATTGTTAAAGATGCGGGTTTCCCCGATCTTCATATTCAGGGAGTAATTTACAGTGAAAACGCCGTTAATATAAGCGAAATTGATACAGAATATAAAGGTTCTTCAAAGGATTTGGTCAATCTTCTCGGGCTTAATTCTGTAACGCACTATCAATACATTCATTATGCCGATTTCAACAATGGATATGAGGGTTGCTTACCGAGTGTAGCCGCCGAATTTGAAAGAATACACAATGAATACAGTGTTCCTTATTATCCGCACGCAACTGTAGGCTGGGATAATAACCCGAGATTTCCGCATATAACATATCCCATTATTAAGGATAACACACCGGAATTATTCAAAAAGGCATTACTGCTTGCAAAAGAATACTGTGATAAATACAATGATATACCTCTTATTACAATTAATTCATGGAATGAATGGACCGAGATGAGTTACCTTGAACCCGATGATGTTTTCGGCTACGGCTACCTTGAGGCAGTTAAAGAGGTTTTTGGTGATTAATGTTGAGGAGCTAAAATATGAAAAACTTTTTTTCTGTTGTTCTTGCAGTTGTTATTGCATTGAGCTGCACAGTTGCCGCTTTTGCCGGTAAAACTTTTCTTTACCCTTCGGATGTGATTCCCGAAGGAGATATGCGCATAATCGCTCACAGAGGTTATTCCGCGATCGCACCGGAAAATACAATTCCCGCATTCCGCCTTGCGGGTGAAAACGGTTTTTGGGGTGCAGAGTGTGATATTTCATCAACAAAAGACGGCGTATGGATTATTTCACACGATAATACCATTGATCGTATGACTGATGGCAGAGGTAAAATCGAAGAGTTGACTTACGATGAAATAATGAAATATAAAATCAACTCCGGAAACAATATTAATAAATATTCCAATCTCAAAATGCCGACTCTTGAAGAATACCTTGATGTATGCAAAGAGTACGGGCTTCACGCGGTTATAGAAATCAAACATAACTCTGCAAATAATTACAATAATCTTGCCGAACTGCTTAACGCACGAGAAGAGAAAGATAATTTTACAATAATCAGTTTTTCGGAGGAGGCTCTGCTTGACGTTCAGAGATTAATGCCTGACACGAATCTTTTTTATCTTTATTCGGAAGATGACCTTCACTGGCTTGATTTTTGCAAGGAACATAATATCGGGGCGGATCTTAATTATAAACTTTTAACAAAAGATAATGTCGAAAAAGCAAATGCCGCCGGCATTAATCTAATGGCGTGGACTGTTGATGACAAAACTATTGCCGAAGATTTATTTGGGCTTGGGATAAAAGAAATTACATCAAATTCACTTGTCGCTCAAAAGTCATTCGGAGCATATGACAGAGTGTTCATTATAGGTGTTGACGGCGCAGGAAGATTTTTTAAGGAAGCCGAAACTCCGAATTTTGACAGAATATTTAAAGACGGAGCCGTTGATTATACCGCAAGGGCGGAGATGATTACGGTCAGCGCGCAAAACTGGGGCTCGATTCTCACCGGTGTTTCATACATTCAACACGGGCTTACTAACAATAAAGCGGGTTCTGCTCAAAGAACATCCGAAACAAAATATCCGTCGATTTTTACTTATGTACGCAAAGCCTTCCCGGATGCGCAACTTGCTTCATTTGTTAACTGGAATCCCATAAATTACGGAATAATTGAGAATGATATCAATGTTTATAAAGTTCAGAACGGTGATGATGAAAAACTTACAGAAGAAATCTGCAATTATTTCAGTGAAGGAAATGCTCCGAAACTGTTTTATGCTCACTTTGACAGTGTTGACCACATCGGGCACGAAGAGGGCAGTAAATCCGAAAAGTATTTGAAACAAATAGAAATTGTTGACGGATACATAGGCAGGATTTATGACTCAATTGCTGAAAACGGTCTTATTGAAAACTCGTTGTTTATTGTTGTTGACGATCACGGAGAAATGATTTCGGGCGGCCATTGGGGGCTGACTATGCGTGAAACAAACACTACTCTTGCGGTTAAAGGAAAAACGGTAGTAAAGGGCGCAAATATGGATATGTTTACACGCAACAGAGATACCGCGGCTATAGTTCTTTATGCGCTCGGAATCGAAAGGCCTTCAAACATGACGGCAAGATTGCCGGGTAATCTTTTTGACGGCGTTGACGGTGAAACAAGACCGTTTTTCAAAGATTTACCCGATTCGATTTTATCTGCATTCGCTTGGATAATTACTCTTTGCACATTTTGGATTTAAAACGGACGGAAGGTGTTTATGAAATTATATTTAATATGGGCGCTTTTGTGCTTTTGTGCACTGGTGATTGTTTCAACCGTTCAATTAATTTTTAAAAATAAAGCTGTTAAAACCCCGCTGAGATTTGCTTTTATTGCCATAAAAATTCTTATTGCTGTTGCTTTTGCGGTTCTTGTAATGGCGGGTCCGGTTATCCTCAGACCTGTTCAGCCGTTAATGTTTTCGCTTTATGCGGTTCTTTTCGTTGATGCAGTTTCGGATTTTTGCTGTACTTTGTTTTATCTGATTTCAAAAAAAGAGCGAAGATTTGCCGTTCCAAAAACAATAAGCATTATTTTTGCTGTCCTCTTTATAGTTTACGGAACAGTGAATATGCAGATTATAACACCGAAATACCATACTTACAGTTCAACCAAACTCAATTCGGAACATACATTTGTTTATCTTGCTGACTTACATATAGGAAGCGCTCAGAATTTTTCAACCGCCGAAAAAATGGTTTCCGAAATAAAAACATCCGGCGCTGAATTTATTGTTCTTTGCGGAGATATTACCGATGATTACACCACAAAAGACGAGATGAATAAGATTTATTCATTGTTCGGAGATTTGAATATTCCGGTTTATTATGTTTACGGTAACCATGACAGACAGGGCTATGCCGAATATGCAAACGGCAGACAATATACGCCGGAAGACCTTGAAAAGGCAATTACTTCAAACGGAATAACAATTTTAAAAGATAAATTTTACAAAATCTCTCCTGATCTTATTATTCTCGGCAGAGAAGATTATTCCGAGAGCGAGAGCAGGGTTGATGTTTCGGAATTGAAAATACCCGACACTTCATCTTATTTAATTGTTGCCGACCATCAGCCTTCTGGCTTTAAAGAACATGCCGCTATTGGAGCGGATTTGCAAATATCCGGGCACACTCATGCCGGGCAGCTATTTCCTTTGCGATTTTTCTACTCTCTGGTCGCCCCCGTTTACGGCGATTATGAAGAACATGGCGCTGTTATGAATGTTACTTCAGGCGCCTGCGGATGGAGGGTTCCTTTCAGAACGGACGCGCATTGCAATTATGAGGTAATAACCCTTAAACCCAAATAGTATTGTTTTAATGATTTAATTTAAAATAAATATGAAAGAGGGATTTTAAATGAAAAAGCTTTTGTCTGTTTTACTTGTGTCTGTTTTAATCGCTTCTTTCGCTTTAACGGCATTTGCCGACAGCGGTGATATTGCGATTGACGCTTCATGGTCTGTTCTTGTTTCGCAACAGCCTTCTTCTTATGAAAGCTTTGCTGCCCGGAAAATCAGTGATGAACTCTCTACGGTGTTCGGCAAAGAGATTCCTGTTGTTAATTCTGCCAATGAAAAATATATTGCCATCGGTTCCGCATCATCGGCAGATGTTTCGGATATTGCTGTCAACGGATATCGCATTAAAGTCGCTGACGGAAATATTCACATTAACGGTACGGGAGTGCGCGGTTTGACGGCAGGCGCTTACCGCTTTCTTGAAGAAATTTGCGGAAGAAAAGTTTATACATACAAAAATATTGAAATACCATCCGCCGACAGCATAAAAGTCTCTTCGGATACCGATATTGTTTATGAACCGTTTTTTGAATATACCGATACCGACTGGTTAAGCCCCTGCAACACCGAGTATTCAATTGCAAACGGTCTTACAGGCGGAACATACAGGAGTATCCCGTCGGAAGCTGGCGGAACCGTTAATTATTTAGGAGGTTTCTGCCATACAATGGGAGCGATATGCGAAACAGAAGCGCATAAAGAATCGAACCCTGAGCAGCTTGCTTTACACAATGGTCAAAGAACCGTCGATCAGCCGTGCCTTTCAAATCCCGATGTGCTTGAAATTGCCAAAAACAATGTTCTTGAGCTGCTTGAAACCCGCTATGACCCGCAGGCGTCGCTGCAAATTGTTTCGGTAACCCAGAACGATAATTACAATTACTGCGAGTGCGAAAAATGTAAAGCTTTTGAGGCGTCTCACGGCGGAGTTCAATCCGCAACAATGATTAATTTCGTTAATCAAATAGCCGATGCCGTCAAAGAGGCGGGCTATAAAAATGTTGCAATTGATACATTCGCATATCAATACACACGCAAAGCTCCTGCCGGCATTGTTCCGCGTGACAATGTTATTGTTCGCCTTTGCACAATTGAGTGCTGTTTCCGCCATACTCTTGATGACAAAAACTGCAAGCGCAACACAGAACTTATGAAAGACCTCAACGACTGGTCTGCAATCTGTAAGAGAATATATGTCTGGGATTATACAACAAACTATGCAAACACCTGCATTGTTTTCCCGGATTTTGATGTAATTCAACGCAATATTCAAGTGTTCTATGAGCATAATGTAAAGGGCGTTTATGAAGAGGGCAATTATTATATCGGCAACTGCAATACGGAATTCGGCGAACTGCGTGCGTATATGATTTCAAAATGTCTGCAAAACCCGTATTGTGATCTTGAAAGTGAAATTAACGGTTTTCTTGCGTCTTACTATGGACCCGGATGGCAGAACATCAAAAAAATAGTTGATATGCATATTTCAAACGCGTGCAAATACAACGGCGGCCATCTCGGAATAGGAGAAAGCCCGAACGCCAGCTTCTCTTTTACCGCGAAAGAGGTTGCCGAAATCAATGAACTGTGGAAGAGTGCCAAGTCAAAAGCTAACGATGATGTTCAGCTTGAAAATATTTGCAGGTCTGAGCTCTCGTGGCGTTTTTGGAAAGGTTCGGTGAATAAAGGTGAGTTTTCTCTTCTAAACCCCGAAAGATTTAATGAAAGGCAAAAACTTTTTGAGGATCTTCAGGCATACGGAGTGACAATGATAAGCGAGTGGAGTTATAATGATTATATTGACTGCGCCTGTGTAAGATATGTGCCTGTAAATGAATGGAATATGTATGAAGCTGATGAAATCGGTACACAGGTAAGATTGTTTTTCGCAAGAATACTTGAATACTTCACTCCTTTGCTTTCAGCCTTCGGATTATTTTATAAATGGTTCGGTTAATTTGATAAGGAGCGTATAAACCATGATTTTAAAAAAATCAACTTTGAAAATCGGTCTTGAACACCCGGTTAAAATTCTTCATATTACTGACACGCACTTAGCTTTTGCCGATGACCGCGATGACGAAAGGAAACACGAGCTTTCACAAAGACGTTTTTCACAGGAAGCGGAAAAATACCTTTATGAACATATTGAATACTCAAAGAAAAACTGCGACATACTTGTTCACACGGGCGATTTAATTGATTTTGTTTCTCACGCGAATGTCGAAAAAGCGCGTAAAATACTTGACGATAAATATATTTTTTTTATTGCCGGCAATCACGATTATTCGCAGTATGTCGGTGAGGCGTGGGAAGATAATGCCTACCGTATGAACAGTTATATGCAGATGGGCTACGGCCTCGGAGTGCCGATGTTTTTTAATTCCCGTCAGATAGGCGGAGTGAATATTGTCGGCATTGATAACAGCTACTATCAGTTTGAAGACTGGCAGATATGGAGACTGAAAAAAGAGGTTCAAAAAGGCCTGCCGATTATTCTTGCTTTTCACGACCCGTTGTTTGAACAGTCACTTTATGATTTTCACAATTCCGAACACCCGACGGATTGCACCTACATTGTCGGGTGTGATGAAGAGCACCTTTTGCCGTATTCGGAATTCAGAGCAGTTCAGCAGCGACCGACCGAGGCGACGATTCGTATGATTGATTACATAAAGAGCGAACCGTTAATAAAAGCAATATTGACAGGGCATCTTCATTTTGATTATGAAAGCAAATTAACACCCGGTCTTATTCAGTATGTAACCGGCGGAGGTTATGAAGGAACAGCGCGCGAACTGACGGTAATCTGATATGAAAGATTATGAAATAAAGCAAATCCGGCTTGATGATTATCCAAAGTGCAATGCTCTTTGGAATATGAAGGCCTGTCCATACACCGATTTATTTATTGAACAGATAATTTCAGGGAACCGTGAAGTCTTCATTCTCAGTGTTGACGGCGAATACATTGCGGAATGCGATCTTGTTTATGATAATCCCGAATACGCAACCTGCCCGGGTGAAAGGTTGTATTTTTCTCGCCTGATTGTAAAAAAGGAAGAAAGGGGCAGGGGGTATGGCGAAGCGATTTCTCAATTTATGCTTAATCTCGCAAAAGATAAAGGCTTCGCGGAAATAGCTCTCGGTGTTGACTGTGACAATACTGCCACTGTTAATCTTTATAAAAAACTAGGTTTTGAGATTTATGAAGAGGCTGAAGACAAAGACGGAAAGTTTTACAGAATGGAGAAAAATCTGTAATGAATGAATATGATATTTTAACGGAACACTATGAATCTCACGATGAAGAATCCCGGCTTTTATCTCGCCACGGGCAGGTTGAGTTCCTTACTACAATGAAATATATTCATACCTATGCAGAAAAAGTGAATGCAAAAAACATTATCGAGGTTGGAGCAGGCACCGGCAGATACAGCGTGGCACTCGCAAAAGAGGGATTTGACGTCACCTCCATCGAGCTTGTTGCGCATAATCTTGACCTTCTCCTGCAGAAGCTTGACGGCAGCGAAACTCTCACCGCCATTCAGGGCAACGCGCTTGAATTATCCCGTTTTGCCGATAACAGCTTTGATATGACGCTTCTGCTCGGACCGATGTATCATCTGTTTACGCTCGATGATAAGAAAAAAGCTCTTTCGGAGGCAGTGCGTGTCACAAAACAGGGCGGATATATCTTTGTTTCCTATTGCATGAACGAGCCGACTGTCATCCGTTACGGTTTTCAGCAGGATAATATCCCGATGCTGCTTGAAAACAAAATGCTGACGGCAGAATGGCACTGTGTCAGCGAGCCGAAGGAAATCTTTGAACTCTACCGGACAGAGGACATAGCATCGCTCGATGAAACCATTAATGTTACCCGAGAAAAGCTGGTTGCAACAGATGGCGCGACGAATTATATGACGGAATGCATCGACGAAATGGATGATTTCACTTTTGAAAAATGGGTGGATTATCACCTGTCAATCTGCGAGCGGCAGGATTTAATCGGTGCCTCGCATCATACATTGGATGTTTTGAGGAAGAATTGATAAAATATGAAAAAAGTAATTGTGATCGGCTGCCCGGGCAGTGGCAAAAGTGTATTTTCAAGAACCTTGCACAACATCACGGGGTTGCCCCTTTATCACCTTGATATGATTAACTGGCGTAAAGACAGAACTTTTATTTCACGCGAAGAGCTGACTGAGAAAATAAATGCAATCGGTGCAACCGATGAATGGATAATGGACGGCAATTACGGCGGTACAATGGAACTCCGTATGTCTTTATGCGATACAATTATATTTTTGGATTATCCAACTGAAATTTGTCTTGAAGGTATAATGTCAAGGCGAGGTAAAATTCGGCCGGATATGCCCTGGACAGAACCCGAAGATGAAATTGATGAAGAGTTTGTTAATTCGGTTAAAAACTACAATTCCGTAAATCGTCCGGTTGTTTTGGAGCGCATTAAAAAATTTTCCGATAAAAAAGTTTTCATTTTTACAAGCAGAGAAGAAGCTGACAGTTTTCTTGAATTATTTAAGTAAACAAAAACGGCACCCGGTTCTAATCGGATGCCGTTTTTTGCGACTTTATATTCTTCCGTAAAGCTTATTCCATTTTTTGAATTTATCCGCGTTAATTCCGTTTAACTGTTCTTTTGTTATGCGGTAGTTCCAGTTGTCGTCCGCAGTTCCGGGAGTATTCAGCCTTGTGTCACTGCCGTAAAGAAGCAAATCCTGAACCGGAAGAATAAGAGTATCCGCGTGGCTTCGGAACATCATCTGCAAAATTTTGTCATAGCAGGCGTCCCAGTTGTTCCCGTCAAATCCGCAATAGTCAAGCAGTCTTTTTCGAGTGCTTTCATCAAGCTCCCAAACAAAGCCCAAAAGGGTGTTATTGTCGTGTGTGCCGGTGTAGGCTACACAGTTTGCGTTATAATTATGCGGCAGGTGAGGTGAATCGGCACCGCCCAAAAAACCGAACTGTAAAACTCTCATACCGGGATAACCGCTTGCATCAACAAGTTTACGCACATTGTCATCAATATCGCCTAAATCTTCCGCAATAATCAGTTTGCCTTCGCAAAGCAGTTTGATTGCGTTAATAAACTTCATTCCCGGTCCTTTTATCCATTTGCCGTTTTTGGCTGTTTTTTCGGTTGCGGGAATGCTGTAATATGATTCAAGACCTCTGAAATGATCTATTCGTATGCTGTCAAAAAGCTCGCACATAAATTCAATGCGTTCTTTCCACCAGGAAAATCCGTCAGCTTCCATTTTTTCCCAGTCATAAAGCGGATTACCCCAGAGCTGACCGTCTTCGGCAAAATAGTCGGGAGGAACTCCCGCAACACATTTCGGCATATTCTTTTCATCAAGCTGAAACTGCTTAGGGTCAGCCCAAACATCGGAACTGTCAAGCGCAACATAAATCGGAATATCTCCGATTATTTTAATACCCTTTGAATTGGCATATTTTTTTATTTTCATCCACTGCTCAAAAAATATAAACTGTGTGAATCTCCAGGTTCTCAGAGTGGCTTCATTGGGTTTTTTATTTTTCCATTCGTGCCAGTCTTTACCGCCGTTTGCTGTTTTAAGAGCCATAAACTCACAGAATTTTTCAGTGTGTGGGTGAGATTTAATAAATTTTATAATCTCTTTGTCGCCGTCAAATCTTGATGCCGCTTTTTCAAGCAGCGCAAAACGCTCATCAGACAGTCTTTGAAACTCACAGTAATAAGGTGTTTTCTGTTTAGCCGCATTTAATTCCGAAACGGTAAGAAGTCCTTCTTCAAACAGTTCGTCGAGGTCAATAAAGAAGGGGTTCAGGCTGAAAGCGCTGTATGATTTATACGGGGAATAAAACTCATCCGGCAGGCAGAAAGGCAAAACCTGCCAGTAAGTAAAACCGAGTTTCGAGATATAATCAACCCACTCTTTTGCCGCTTTGCCTAATGAGCCTTCGGAATAATCGCCCCAGAGTGATGAAATATGCAAAAGAACACCGCTTGCGCGTTTTATAATAATCACCGACTTCCATTATAATTTATGTGGATTTTATCATAAAAGATTAAAAATGGCAACATTGGGCAGTAACTCATAAACCGGTATTGGTTTTCGCATCAAACTAAAAGCCGCAT
>R25__coassemble_727_pt1 | contig 18684 bp, 15 predicted proteins | sample R25__metabat2_low_PE_027 | metagenome-assembled genome bin R25 | reverse complement strand
CATCTTCATCCGAGGTGTTTTACAATGCCGGAACAGCGGGAGAAGGAATAAATGTCACATTCGGCGACAGTGTCGAAAAAATACCGGCATACCTTTTTTATGCAAGCAACAGACCGAACATTAAATCCGTAACAATCGGCAACAGTGTCACAAGCATAGGTGATTATGCGTTCTACAGATGCACCGGACTTACAAGTGTAACAATCGGCAACAATGTCACAAGCATAGGCAGTTATGCATTCTACTATTGCACCGGGCTAACAAGCATAACAATCCCAGACAGTGTAACAAGCATAGGAAATTATGCATTCTATTGTTGCACCGGTCTTACAAGCGTAACAATCGGCAACAGTGTCACAGACATAGGCGATTATGCATTCTACGGTTGCACCGGGCTTACGGAGATAAACTATAACGCAAAAAATGCCGCCGACTTGTTCAGCGAGTCACAAGTGTTTATGAATGCGGGTTCAACAGGCAGACGCATAGATGTCACCTTCGGTGACGGTGTTGAAAATATTCCCGCTTATCTGTTTTATAACCAGCCTTATGTCAAAACCGTAACATTAACCAACAGCGTCAAAACAATAGGAAGGTATGCCTTTCAAGACAGCACGGGTTTGACGGATATATATTTTTACGGAACAGAGGAAGAATGGAATTCAATCAGAATAAGAGACTATAACAACTGCCTTTATGATTCGGATATACATTATCTTCACGCGCACAAATACACGGTTTCGGAGGCTGTGCCCGCGACCTGCTCGGAATACGGCAGTGTAACATATATCTGCGAATGCGGCGCGACTTATGAAGAACAGTCGCCGAAACTTCCGCATACCCCTGCACAGACGGTAAGGGAAAATGAAGTGCCCGCAACCTGCACAGCGGAAGGGAGTTATGAAAGCGTGGTTTACTGCTCTGTCTGCGGTGAGGAAATTGGCAGAGAAACTGTTACGGTCAACGCGACAGGGCATAATCTGATTAATCATGAGGGCAAAGCCTCAATCTGCAGTGAAGCAGGGTATGCGGCTTATGATACCTGCTCAAGATGTGATTATTCAACTTATGAGGAGTTACCGCTTGCCGAACACACTCCTGCAACGGAGGTCAAAGAAAATACGGTTGCCGCGACCTGCACGGAAAACGGCAGTTATGAAAGTGTTGTTTACTGCTCTGTTTGCGGCGAAGAATTAAGCAGAGAAACCGTTACAGTCAACGCAACGGGTCACATTCCTGCGGAGGCGGTAAAAGAGAATGAAATTCCCAACACAAACACAAGCGACGGCAGCTATGACAGCGTTATTTACTGCTCCGTTTGCGGTGCGGAAATTTCAAGAGAGACCGTTACCGTTCCAAAAGATACAAAAAAATGCGGGAATAATCTTACATACCGTTATGACAACAGCACCAAAACGCTTACCATAAGCGGAACAGGTGAAATGTATGACAATATGTACACTACATTCAGCATCTATTCCAACCTGCTGTTTAAATGCAAAAATGTTGTTATAGAAGACGGCGCAACGAGCATAGGGCAGTTGGCATTTTATAATATGTCAACAATAGAAAATGTTAGTATTCCCGCGAGTGTAAAAACAATCGGCAGGTCTGCTTTCAACGGTTGTTCTGCGCTTGTGAATGTAACCGTTTCCGACGGAGTTGAAAACATCAACACAAAAGCGTTTTATGAATGCTCGGCTTTAACGGAGATAATTCTTCCCGACAGTATTAAGACTGTTGGAACGGAAGCTTTTTATGGGTGTTACGGTCTTAAAAATTATGGTGGATACGGTCTTAAAATTTTCATGCCGAACAGCGTTGAAAATATCGGTCCAAATGCTTTTTACGGAACGGATTTGTTTTTGGAAGGAACGGCGGAGGAATGGAATGAAAAATTTGAGGCATCGGGCGGCGGAAACGGCGCGGGAAAGCATTATTACACAGAAGCTGCCGAACAATCCGCAACTTGCACATTACAGGGCAACACGGCATATACATACTGGTCAGACACCGATCCGGTTTTATATATAACAGAGCCTGTTTTCACACCGGCAACGGGTCACACCCCGGCAAATGAAGTCAGAGAAAATCTTGTTGCCGCAACAAGTGAAAGCGCAGGCAGCTATGACAGTGTTGTTTACTGCTCCGTTTGCGGTGAGGAACTTTCAAGAAAAACCACGGTAATACCCAAAACCGCTCAGAATGCCGAAATATTTACATTTACGGCGGATAAAACCGAGGCGGTGCGCGGAAGCACGGTAACATTTACGGTTGTAGCGTCATCGGATATAAATATGATAAGACTTGTTGATGTAATTGACGGAGATGAAAACAACCCGGTCGGTATAGGGTATTCCAAAGCATCTGTCGGAAGCGGGTTTACGGATAACGGAGACGGCACCGCGGTATGGATTATTCCGTTAACCGTTTCACTTTCGGATTACACAAATGAAAACGAAGCAAACGAATACACGCTTTACTATTATGACGCGTCTGTTTTCAGTTACAATGCCGCGGATATTGAAAGCGTTTGTGTGAATGTCACAAAATATGATAACTCCGCAGCGGTAAATGAAGTTGGCGGAGAAGCTGTTGAGCCTTTCTCAATAATCAACGCAACAGCAGATTTGGGCAAAAAACTCACTTACACTAATATAACAATAACAACAACAAGCGATGTGACGAAACTCCGTTTAACGGTTGACGGCAAAGCGGTAACATATTCCGCAAAAACAAGCAATGTAACATACACCGACAACGGTGACGGCACTGCAACATGGGTAATCGGCTACCGTTTCACGAAAGCGGGAAATTATGAAATACTCGTTGAAAGCCGCGGAAGCAGTTGGGAAGGCTGCAGCAGCAAAACGGTTGCAACAACAATTTACAACACCGCCGCAGAGCTTGCCGCCGCCAAAAGCTGAAAAAAATAAAACAACCAACGGGGCTGTGCGTTTGCACAGCCCCGTTCATATCGGCGCGGATTTTTCGCCGGTTAATTAACAGTGTTTTTCGCGGATAAAAGTTTTTTGTCAAATCCGCGTTTTATAATAACAAAATAAAGAATCGAGCCGAGCGTGAGCATTACCGCAAGCTCGCCAAGGGCAACAAAACCGCCCTGTGTGAGAAATCCCGCCCACTCAAACGGGCCCTCAATGAAGAAATGTTCAATCTCCCAGCCGATTATTATGCCGTTCCATACGGCGGGCATAAGCATTGCGGGCAAGGGATATTTGCCGGTTTTGACATTTCTCAGCAGCCACATACAGGTTGTTGCCCCGAGGGTGGCAACCGAGCCGAAAATCATATCCAGCGGAAGGCCGGAGCCTATGCTGTAGATGTTTGCGATCACGCAGCCGAGAGTGAGCCCCGGTATTGCGGCGGGAGTGAAAAGAGCGAGCACATTGAGCGCTTCGGAAACTCTGAACTGAACCGCCATTGTTGCCGTGCCGGGAAGAATGAAATTCTGCGCGTAGGTGAGAACCGCGTAAAGCGCGGCGATAAGCGCGGAAAGCGCTATGAATTTGTTTTTGCCGTTCATTTGTTTTCTCCTTTAGTTTTGATTTGGCGCTTTTGCGCCGGTCAGGAAGGTTTCGAACTGACCGCGGTGGAATTAATCTATGTAAAGGGAGTTATACTCCCGGATTTTTGCGTAAAGCGGCGGTTATTGAGCCGGATAACCGGCGTCGGCAAGGGCGTTCAACGCTCTGTCAAAATCCCGCTCTTTAACAAGAATGTAGTCGGTGTTATAGGTGGAAACGGCGAAAATGCCTATGCCGCTGTTCGCCAGAACGCCGGAAAGGCCGGACAAAACCCCGGTTAATGAAAAATCAAGCGTTCCCTGCACACGAAAACCCCGCCAGCCGTCGGAGCGCTCAACAGCACCGGGCGGAGTGTTTTGCGTTTTGCACACAAGAGAAATCTCCTCATCGGTTTTTCCGATAAAGAAAAAATCATTGCCGAGATCAAGGTCGTTCGGAGACAAAACCTTGCAGATTGTGAGATTAAAGGGAAGTTTTTCAAGTTTCATAAGCACAGCCCCCACATCGGTAATATAAGCCCGTCACAGCCCGAGAATTTCGGCAAAAGCGTCGGACGCAACGCCGGGCAGATAACCGGAAACAGGCACGGCTTCGCAAGCGGATTTTACGCTTTCATAATCATATTTCACGCCGATAAAAGCGCTTTCAAGCTCCGATATTTCGCCGTTGGCAAAATAGTCGCCGTAAAGCCGGATTTTTGTGATAATGCCGTTTTCAACATCAAGATTGGCGTCAAAACAGCCTTGCGGCAGCCGCTTTTCAAAACGGAGGCTGAAATTGCCTTTCTCGCCGTAATTCCATTTATCCGTGCGGTATTTTTCATCTGCCAAGGCGTTGATTTCGGAAACTTCGGCTGCGGATAATGAGAAAATCTCCCCGCCCGACACGGATTTTATCTGTTCAAAAAAATCCGAGGCAAAATCCTGCACGGAAGGGGGATTTTCAAGAAGGCAGGCAATGTTGAGAACCCTTGAGCGCACGCTTTTTATGCCCTTGCTTTCTGTTTTGAGCAAGTTTACATTAAGCGCTTTTTCAAGCTGCGAAAGGTCTGCCGAATAAAGCAGGGTGCCGTGGTGAAGAACCCTGTTATTTTTTAAGCACTGAGCCGCGCCGGAGATTTTGCCGCCCCGGGCGAGCAAATCGTTTCTGCCCGAAAGCTCCGCCTTTACGCCCGCCTTTTCAAGCGCGTTTATCACGGGCGCGCTGAAAAAGGAGTAATCGTTTATATGAGCCGTACCGTTCTCAATAAAAGTGTAATTTATGTTGCCCTCATCGTGAAAAACCGCCCCGCCGCCTGTCAGCCGGCGAACAACGGCTATTGAGTTTTCTCTGACGAAAGGGGCGTTGATTTCAACCCGGGTGTTCTGGTTGCGGCCGACAATCACGCTTTTTGAATTGCGCCACAGCATAAAAAAGTTCTCGCCGCGCCGGCACAGCAGATATTCCTCAAGCGCGAGGTTAAAATACGGGTCGGTACAGGTGTTGAAAAGCAGTTTAAGTTTTTCAGACATTGTCATATTCCGCCTGAAGCCACGCGGAAGCCGCTTTCGCGCCGTCCTCATCGGCTGAAAAATCTTTTTCGGTTATGATGGATTTATCGGTTGCCGCGTAGGCGTAACAGCCGAACCAGTAAGAGGCGGTAATCGCGGTGATTCTTTTTTTTGTTTTGCCCGAGCCGTCGTCATACTCTTCCGTTTTCAGCTTGTATCTGTAACGGAAGATGTCGGCGAAAATGCCGGTTGTGCCGTTTTTTGCCGGCAGTGAGCCAGTGTATTCGTTATCTTTTCCGCCTATGTCAAAAGAGCCGGAGAGATATTTGAAATCTATAATATGAACGCCTTCCATTTCAGTCTCCTTTTAAAATCTCGCCCGCAGTTCTATCACTTTGCCGATTATGCGAACAGGCAGATTTTTTACCTGTTCCTGCGTGAACACAAGCGGTTTGTACGCGGGGTTGAGAGCGGTCAGGGTGAGCGTACCGTTTTTGAATTCCGCTTTTTTGACTGTTGCCTCATCGGGACCCACAAGAGCCACGCAGATACTCCCGTTTGGTACTTCGTCCGTCCGGCGCACAATTACCGTGTCGCCCTCCGCGAAACGGGGCTCCATACTGTCGCCCCTGATTTTCAGAGCGAAAAGCTCATCCGCGGCAAAACGGAGGCCGCCTTTGCTTTCGTAACCGAGCACCTGCTGAGAGGCGTCACCCGGCACACCTGCCCGGACATAGCCGAGAACGGGGATTTTTTCATTTTCATCAACGGTGCCGAGCAAGCGGTCAACGCTTACTCCGAGAACGGAAGAAAGCCGCAGCAAAGAGTTTTTGTCGGGCGCGGTTCTGCCTTTTTCCCATTGGCTGACCGCGGTTTGATGCACGCCGAGCATATCGGCGAGCTTTTGCTGAGAAAAGCCGTGTTCAAGGCGGCATTCCTTTATGGGATTCATCGGACTCCTCCCCAAGCGTATATTTGCTTCACCATTATGAGCCATTCTATTAAGAATGTCAAGAGTTTGTTGCTCTTTGCGCGCCTTTTTATGAAAACAAGGCAAAACAGAAGAAAGAATATTTTAAATTATAGTATTTGCAATATTATATTCAATAGAGTATAATAATAAAATAACGAATTTTTACGGCAAAGGCCCAAACATATTTTTTCGGAGATATTATGAAAAAATTAGTGTGTATTCTTCTTTCGGCGCTGGTTCCCGCTTTGGCCTTCAGCGCCTGTTCCGGTAAAAAAATCAATCTGCCGTTGCCCGGCGCCGTGACAACTGCTCCGGCGGAGCCTTCCACAAACGAGGACGGCTCCCTTCTTGCCCAGGCAAGGCTTGTCTATGCAAAAAATGATTCACTCAACCCCTATGAAGCGAAAAGCTCCGTAAACATCCGCCTGCTGTCGCTCGTTTATGACGGCCTGTTTACGCTTGATTCCGCCTACAATCTCAACGGCGCGGTCGCGAAGGGGAGCGCGGGCGGAACAGGCACGGTGAATGTTATGCTTGACACCTCCGCTAAATTCAGCGACGGCACGCCTGTCAGGCAAAGTGATATTATTTATTCATTTGAGCTTGCAAAAAAATCCGAAACCTACGGCGAAAGGCTTGCGAATTTTACCGATGTAACAACGCCCAACCCGTCAAATATGATTTTCAGTCTTGCCGAGCCCGATATTTTCGCGCAGAACTGTCTGACCTTTCCGATTATCAAAGAGGGCTCCGATGAAAACCGCCCGACGGGTGCCGGCAGATATATATTTACGGAGGATTCCGGCAGGCTTCTGCTGAAAATCAACCCCGAGCGCAAAGGGTTTTCGCCCGCGATTACCTGCTTTGAGCTTACCGAAATCAAAGATTCAACCGTTACAAACTCTTCACTTGAAATAGGGAGCACCTGTTTTTCATTTGATGAGCTCGCGAACGGCACCTACACAAGAGTCAACGCCAAAACGCAGAATGTGCTTATGAACAATCTGGTTTATCTCGGCATAAACGGGTCAAACGAATATCTGGCGGATCCTCTTATCCGCAGAGCGGTCAGCGCGGCGCTTGACCGGAATGAAATTGTAACAAGCGCTTTTCAGGGGCATGCGAAGGCAGCCGCTTCGCCCTTTAACCCGGAATGGTATATTATCTCAGGCACGGACGGAGCGCCGACAGTCGAGAACTCCGACATATCATCTTTGCTTGAGCAGAGTGAAAACAACCCCGGCAAAATCCCTTTTTCCCTTATTGTCAACGGTGAAAACGGGTTTAAACTCGAAGCGGCAAAGCAAATAAGGGATATGCTGGCGCAGGCGGGCATTACGGTTATGGTTTATTCGCTGACGAGAGAGGATTTTTACACAGCGGTGAGAAACGGCGATTTCGATATGTATATAGGCGAAGTCCGCCTGACGGACAATATGAATTTATATCCGCTTTTCAAGGGCGGCAGATGCTCATACGGTGTAACACAGAATACGCAGGAGCTCTCTTTTGCAAGATATGAACAGATGCTTTCGGGCGAGTGCGAGCCTATGGATTTTATAAACGAATTTTCATCGGAGCTCCCCTTCATACCGCTTTGTTACCGCTCCGGGCTCGCGCTTTACACAAACTCTATTGATTACGGCGATTCTTCAAGCTGTATTTTTGATGTTTACGCCAATGTTGACAGATGGAACATTATAAAGGATGACTGATTTGACCGGCACTTCAAAACAGAAAACTCTCAAAACTTCCACACAGATAAAATATCTCAAAGGTGTCGGTGAAAAAAGGGCGGCAAAACTTTCAAAGCTCGGAATTTTCACCGTCGGGGATCTTATTTACTTTTTTCCCCGCGCTTATGATGACCGGAGCAAAACCGTGAGCATAGCCGAGGCGGTTGAGGGGGAGGTAAATGTTATACGCGCCGCCGTCTGTATGCCGGTTACGGAGCATAAAATCCGCAAAGGTATGACGATTTACAAAACAAAGGTCACCGACGGATATATGCTGATGAATCTCACCTTTTTCAACAATAAATATGTTAAAGATATGCTTGTTGAGGGCGAGGAATATATTTTTGCCGGCAAGGTTAAAATTAGAGCATATACCGCCGAGATGTCGTCGCCCTCATTTGAAAAGGCGGAAAGCGGTGAGAGAATACGCCCTGTTTACCGTCAGACGGAAGGGCTCAACTCCAAGGCTGTTGAGAAACTTGCCTTAACCGCGCTTGACTGCACGGAGCTTACCGACTTTTTGCCGGTCAGCCTGCGCGACGCCTATTGCCTTATGCCGCTTGAAAGCGCGCTTCGCAATATGCACGCGCCCGAAAGCGAGGATTTGTTTGAGGAAGCCAAAAGAAGACTGATTTTTGAAGAACTGCTTATGCTTCAGATAGGCCTTATGCGCCTTAAAAGCAAAAACAGCAAAACCACTGCCTGCGTTATTCCCGGTGATTTCACAAAAGATTTCTTTTCACTTTTGCCTTTTGAGATGACAAACGCGCAGAAAAGGGCCGTTGCCGAATGTGTTGAGAATATGAAGCTTACCGTGCCTATGAACCGCCTGCTTCAGGGCGATGTCGGTTCCGGCAAAACCGCTGTTGCCGCCGCGCTTGTCTATAACGCCGCGAAAAACGGATGGCAGAGCGCGCTTATGGCTCCCACGGAGGTTCTCGCGCAGCAGCATTACAAAACATTTTTGAGGTTTTTTGAAAACACCGATATAAAAGTCGAGCTGCTTACGGGGTCCACCCCCGCGGCGGAAAAAAAGGCGATAAAAAACCGGTTGCTGAGCGGCGAAACGGATTTTGCCGTAGGCACTCACGCCCTTATTCAAAAAGATGTCCGGTTTGGCAGACTGGGGTTTGTAATCACCGATGAACAGCACCGTTTCGGTGTAAATCAGCGAACGGCTCTCGGCGAAAAGGGCGAACAGCCGCACACCCTTGTTATGTCGGCAACGCCCATTCCGAGAACGCTTGCGCTGATTATTTACAGCGACCTTGATTTGAGTGTGCTTGACGAACTGCCCAAGGGCAGGCAGAAAATCGAGACTTACTGTGTAAATTCCGAAAAAAGAGAAAGAGCCTACGGCTATGTGAAAAAGCACCTTGTGGAAGGCAGGCAGGGCTATATAGTATGCCCGCTTATTGAGGAGAGCGAGGAGCGGGAGCTGATTTCGGCGCACGAGCTTTACAAAGAACTTTCTGACGGCTTTTTCAGGGGGTTTTCGGTCGGCCTGCTTCACGGCAAAATGAAGGCGGATGAAAAACGCGCCGTTATGAACGAGTTCGCGAAAGGGAATATTCAGCTTCTTGTATCAACTACGGTTATTGAAGTGGGCATTGATGTGCCCAACGCAGTTATAATGGTTATTGAGAACGCAGAGCGTTTCGGTCTCTCACAGCTTCATCAGCTCAGGGGCAGAATAGGCAGAGGGGAGCATAAATCCACCTGTATCCTTATTTCGGACGCTCAGAATGAAGACGCCATTCACAGGCTTAAAGTGATGTGTTCAACCGCGGACGGCTTCAAAATAGCGGATGAGGATCTCAAGCAGAGAGGTCCGGGCGATTTCTTCGGCTCGCGCCAGCACGGTTTGCCGGATTTGAAAATTGCCGATATGATGACCGACACCGCCGTGTTGCGCGAAACAAGGCAGGCGGCGCAGAAGATGCTTAAAGAAAACCCCGCTCTCGAGGGCGAGGATTACCGCGGGCTTCGTGAAAAGATAAACGAAATGTTTACCCGCGTTATGAACTGATTTAAAACATAACAACCGGAGGAATACTATGGAAAACAGCACAATTCAACAGGCTCCCGAAAACGCACTGCCCGCGGACCGCGCAAAGAATGTGACAAGGTTTGAGTATATCTGCCTTATGCTCGCGCGCATAGGCGGAATGTTCGGCACCACCCTTACCGGCACGCTCGCCGCCGCGTTTTTGCATGAGCTGTATTTCGGCCCCGTCGGCGTTGATTCCGACAGGATAGCGAAAATTCTCGCCGTGCAGACTACTCTTACAACCGCGGCGGGCATTTTAATCGGCATTGTTGTCGGCGTTGTCGTTCAGAAATGGAAGAGCCGCTGGGGCAGATACCGTCAGTGGTACATAATATGCCTCATACCGATATTCGCGCTGACGGTTCTGTATTTTTATGTTCCCAAAGGCTGGTCGGTTGAGAGAATGATAATGTTCCGTTACGGCATAGCCCTGTGCCAGACCGTTTTCAACGCTTTCAACAATGTGGGCCAGAATGTGGCACAGGTTATTTCACCAAACCCCAAGGAGAAAAAGACGGTTGCCACCGTGTGGAGACTTTCCTATTATGTCGGTTACGGCGCCGCGTATCTCGGCACATTTGTTTACGGCCTGTTCAGCGATGATAAAAATAAGATGTACATGACGCTTGCCGTTGTTGCCGCCATTGTCACCGCTTTCGGCAACCTTATGTGCGGCCTTTTCTGCCGCGAACGCATAGAACTGCCGAAAAAAGAAAAAATCAAGGTTTCAAAAGCGCTTTTTTCGCTGTTCAAATACAGAAATTACAGAGCGTACCAGTATATGGCGTGGGTCAACAACTTCGCGGCGCTCGGCAAATTCAGCACTTTTCTCGCCGCTATTACAGTCGGTTCGTCCAAGAACCTGCTTCTCACCCTTCCCACCGCTGTAGGAACGGTTGTCGGCAATGTGATTACCGCGAAGCTTTCGCAGAAGCACGAGCCCACAAAACTGCTTAAATTCTGCGGACCGTATTCGTTGATTTCCGCAAGCGTGCTTTTTCTTATTTGCTTTGCCGAGGCGAAGATGGGCCTGATGTTTTTTTCGGGCTGGAACAGCATTTTCTTCTATGTATTCTATTTCCTTTTCGGAGTGGGTATCGGCATTCAGGAGCTTTCGGCGTCGCATTTTGATGTTGAGTATTTTGACTACCTTGAATGGCAGACCGGCGACCGTATGGAGGCAATACAGGGCATTGTTCCCGGTTGGATAAATACGGGACTGAATTACTTAAAGGAACTCGCGATACCCTTCCTTATTGCGTGGGTCGGTTACCGTTCGTCGGCGGAGGGCGACCTGGTAAAAACAATGCAGGCACAGCCTACATATTTGACAACCTGCTTGTGGCTGCTCGCTTTTCTGCTGTTCGGTTATTCGCTTGCCAACCTGCTCAAAGCCCTTATTCTCAAAACACTTTACGGCATTGAGGGCGAAAAGAAAGAGCAGATGTATAAGGAGCTTGAGGAAATGCGCGCCGCCCGTCACGCCGAAAACGAAAGCATAACAGAAACGGAAACGGAAAACAAAGCGAACAGCTGACGGAGGCTTTCTTTATGGCTTTAATAAAAATCGGCGTTTTCGGCGCGTGGAGAGGCAATTCGTATATCGGGCTTATGCTTGACGAGCCCGAAATTGAAATTGTCGCGATTTGCGACAAAAACATTGTTGAGCTGTGCGGCGACGAAAGGCTTGAAAAAATCGCGAAATTCACGGATTTTGATGAGTTTGTCGCTTTCGGAAAAGAGAACGGGATGAACGCCGTTTTTCTCGCGAACTACTTTCATCAGCACGCCCCTTTCGCAATAAAAGCCATGAACGGCGGGCTCGATGTTTTCAGCGAATGCACCGCCGCCTCAACGCTTAAAGAATGCGTTGAGCTTGTTGAAACAGTTGAACAAACGGGCAGAAAATATATGCTTTGCGAAAATTATCCGTTTACAAACGAAATGCTTAAAATGGAAGAAATAACGAGGGAGGGCGCCCTGGGCTCTCTGCTTTACGCCGAAGGTGAATATAACCACTCCGGCAACAATGAGGAACTGCGCAGGCTGACCCCCGGCAAATACCACTGGCGGGCGTGGATGCCGAGAACATACTACCTTACACACTCGCTCGGTCCCGTTATGTATATAACCAAAACGGAGGTGCGCTATGTTTCCGCGAGGGCGGCGCACTCCGACCTGCTTTATGAGATACGCGAGTGGCGGCACAACTACGACGGAGCGGCTCATATGCTGTGTGAGATGACAAACGGAATGACCGCAAGGTTCACGGGCTGCACCGCGATGGCTTCCGATTACGGCAGATACAGAGTATGCGGTGACATTTCGGGTGTTGAGGCGGGCGGATATATTCCCGGCGGCAAAGTGCGTCAGTTCTGGCACGAACACACAAAGCCCGCCGGGCGGAAGAAAAACACAGCCCTTTACAAACCGGTTTTAAAAGATGATAAAAAGGCAAAAAATTCCGGGCACGGCGGAGGAGACTACCGCGTTGTGCAGAATATAAAGGAGTATCTGCTTGAAGGCAAAAAGCCGTTTTTTGATGTTTACCGCGCGGTAAATATGTCGGCAACGGCGATTCTCGCGTGGCGAAGCTGCCTTAATCACGGCGAGAATTTTCTTGTTCCCGATTTTCGCAGCCGGGAAGAAAGAAACGCCGTGAGGGATGATGATCTGACACCTTTTCCCGATGAAAAAGGCAGGGGCGCGACACTGCCCGCGGCGGTGCCGTTTGAGAAATAAAAATTTAAAGAATATCGGAAACAACTGCGTCTATGACACGAAAAAATCATATTGATATGACACAGGGGCCGTTCCTGAAAAAAGTGTTGGTCTTTGCGGTTCCGCTGATGTTTACGGGGCTTTTACAGCTTTTATACAACTCGGCCGATATTGCCGTTGTGGGCAGATTTGTGGGCAAAGAGGCGCTCGCGGCGGTCGGTTCAACAGGCTCGCTCGTTAATCTCTTTGTCAACCTGTTTATAGGTATGTCAATGGGCAGCGGCGTTATAACAGCCAAACATATAGGCGAAAGAGATGAGAAAAAAACACATGATTGCGTTCACACCGCCATACTGCTCTCGGCGGTTTCGGGCGCTGTGCTTTGCGTTATCGGCTTTTTCGGCAGCACGCTGATGCTTGAGCTGATGAAGGTGCCGCCGGATGTAATTGACCTTGCCTCACTTTATTTAAAGCTGTATTTTCTGGGGGCGCCCGCGCTGCTGATTTACAATTTCAGCGCGTCGGTAATCAGGGCAACGGGCGACACAAAAAGTCCGTTCATCATTCTTTCAACAACCGGCGTTGTGAATGTGATTTTGAACCTTGTTTTTGTTATTGTGCTGAAACTGGGCGTCGCGGGTGTTGCAATACCTACCGTTATTTCACAAACTCTCGCGGCGGCAGCGGCTGTTTTTTATCTGTGCCGCCTTGACAGCGATTGCAGGCTGAAAATAAAGGAACTGCATTTTCACAAAAAAGAACTCAAGGCAATTTTGAGAATAGGAATACCCGCGGGTGTTCAGAATATGCTGTTCTCCGTTTCAAACATCATTATTCAAAGCAATGTCAACACCTTCGGTTCCGCCGCCATGGCGGGCATTGCCGCGGGCTCGAATTTTGACGGCTACATTTACACCTGCACAAACGCGGTCGCGCAAACAACAATGACCTTTACCTCACAGAATATCGGCGCGAAAAAATATGAAAATGTAAGCAGGGTTTACCGGATTTGTCTGTTGTGCGCCGCGGTTACCGCGATAACAATAGAGGCGGCGGGATTTGCTTTGTCAAAGCAGATAACCGGTATTTTCACAAACGACCCGGCAGTGGCGGCAATAGCGGTGCAGAGAATGAGGTTTATTATGCCGTTTTTTGTGTTCTGCTCACTTATGGATGTGGGCGGCTGTCAGCTGCGCGGCATGGGCAGAAGCGTGGAACCTATGCTTATCTCCCTTCTTCTGGCGTGCGGGCTGAGAATACTCTGGGTGTTCTTTGTTCTGCCGCACAACCGCACGCTTATTTTTCTTTACTGGTCATATCCGCTTTCGTGGGGAGTTACTTTTTTTGTGCTGCTGATGTTCTATTTCAGGGCAAAAAAAGGGCTTATAAAAGATAAATCCGTACAAAAAAGCGAAGCTTAAAGGAGCCCCACAAGGGAGCCGGAGAGGGTAGCCTCCTCATTTGGGGGAGGTGGATTGTGAGCGAAGCGAGCAAGACGGAGGGAGAAATAAAATGATCAAATACAATGGAGATATTATCAAAAAAGCACAGGAACTCCGAAAAAACGCCACTCCGTGGGAAAACAAGCTCTGGTATGAATTTTTGCGATCATATACACCTCGCTTTCAAAGGCAAAAAGCAATAGACAGTTTTATTGTGGATTTTTATTGCGGCAAAGCTAAACTCGCCGTAGAACTTGACGGCGGAGGACATTATGAAGAAAATAAAATCAAAAAAGATGAAAGAAGAACTGCCTGCATAAACAGACAGGGGATTAAAGTGATACGGTTTCCAAACATTGATGTTGATAAAAACTTTTATGAGGTTTGCGCGGCAATAGACAGAGAAGTACAGAGCAGATTGCAGGAAGAACGGAGTTTACTCCCTCAGTCTCGCTGACGCTCGACAGCTCCCCCAAAGGAGGAGCCAACTCCCTCAGTCTCGCTGACGCTCGACAGCTCCCCCAAAGGAGGAGCCATCTCCCTCAGTCTCGCTGACGCTCGACAGGGTTCTCACCTGCCGGCCCGGCCGGCACTTATGCTTCGCAGAGGTATTCACAGTACACCTGCGCCCCAAAAGAGGGAGTCCGAATCTGTAATTCCCGAAAAACACACAAAAAGGAGATGATAATATGTTTCGTGAAATGAGGCGAATAAAACAGCAGCTCACAAAAGAGGAGAGCGAACAAATATTAAAAGAGGCATCTCACGGTGTGCTTGCGTTAAGCGGCGATAACGGCTATCCTTATGCCGTGCCCGTAAGCCATGTTTACGGTAACGGTAAGATTTATTTTCACTGCGCGAGGCAGGGGCATAAAATCGACGCGATAAAAAACAACCCCAAGGTGTCTTTCTGCGTGGTTTCGCGTGATGATGTTATGCCGCGTGAAAGAACAACGGCATATATAAGCGTAATTGCCTTCGGCACGGCTGAAATTGTTGATGACGAGAAAAACCTGCGCCGGATAGCCGGGCTGGTCGGCGAAAAATATTCGCGTGATTTTCCCGAGGAATGCAAAAAAGAAACCGACGAGGTCATAGCCGCAAACACAATGTACTGCGTTGAAATTACGGTCGAACACCTGACGGGGAAATGCGGCAGAGAGGTTCTCAAAGAAAGGAATGTTTGTGATGGATGAAAAAAACAATACGGCAGAGCGGGAAGAATCCACTGTTGAGCAGATGAAAACAGCGGCCGTTCCGCGTGATAAAACAATAGTGCGCACCGGAATTATCGGTGTGGCGGTCAATGTTATGCTCGCCGCTTTCAAGGCGTTTGTAGGTATGGCGTCCCGTTCCATAGCCATTACGACCGACGCGGTCAACAATATCAGTGACGCGGCAAGCTCGGTTATTACGATAATCGGCGCGAAATACGCGGGAAGACCCGCCGATAAAAAGCACCCGTTCGGCCACGGCAGAGCGGAATATTTAAGCGCTATGGTTATTTCGGTGCTTGTTCTTTACGCGGGAATAACCGCTTTTGTCGAGTCGGTTAAAAAAATAATCAGCCCCGAAACCCCCGATTACTCAAAGGCATCGCTTGTTATAGTTATCGCCGCGATAATCACCAAAATACTGCTCGGGATTTTTGTAAAACACACTGGGGAAAAGGTCAATTCCGACTCACTTGTAAATTCCGGCAAAGACGCTTTGCTTGACTCGGTGATTTCCGCGGCCACTCTCGCGGCGGCGGCGGTTTACCTTATTTTTCATATCTCGCTTGAGGCGTGGCTCGGCGCCGTTATCGGCGTTATAATCATAAAATCTGGCGTAGATATGCTCAGGGAAACTCTCTCAAAAATTCTCGGAGAAAGCGCGGACCCGGAGCTTGCGGGCAACATTAAAAAAACCGTACTCTCCTTCCCCGAAATAAGCGGCGCCTACGACCTTGTTCTTCACAACTACGGCCCCGACACATATACGGGCAGCGTTCACATTGAAATACCCGACACCTTAAACGCCGACGACCTTGACCGGCTGATACGGAAAGTGACGGTCGCGGTTTACGAAAAATATGATGTTATTCTTACAGGTGTAGGAATTTACAGCGTAAACACAAAGAACCCCGAAGCCGTGGAAGCGCGCGCGCGGATTAAAGAAATTGTGATGAATGTGCCCTATGTTGTTGAAATGCACGGGTTTTACATTGACCCGGAGGAGAAGACTGTCCGCTTCGATATTGTTGTGAGCTTTGACGCTCCCGACAGAAACGCTGTTTACGCTCAGGTCTGTGACAGGGTAAGTGCTCAATTCCCCGGTTACGGCCTTCAGATAGCGCTTGACACCGATTTTACATAAAATAACCGGCGGCCGCAAAAATCAGAAATAAACCGGAGGTGCGTTATGACGGCACTCGGCTTGTGGGAAGCAAGCGTTGACACCCTGTTTTTCAAAGAAACAGGCAGGGTAGAAATATTTGACAACAACGGGGAATACGGCTTTCGCGGCGTTGTGCGCGGTTTTGATTTAAGCAAAATCGAGGTGATCTCACTCAAAGAAGAGGGCGGCACAATAGACGCTGCGGTGAAAACGCCGCTGTTTCCGGAAAAAACAGTTGATATTCATATTGAAATTGACGGTGACGCTCTTGCCGGCTACGCGGTGCTTCCGGTTGTCGGCAGGGTTAAAATCAAAAACGGTCACAGAATAAAAGAATAAAACAAGAAAAACGGCTTGCGGTTGGTTTCGCAAGCCGTTAATGTTTAATTGTTTTTCGCGATCAGTCCGCGTATTGCGCGGCTATTTCGGAGAGCTCCTTGACAAGGGCGCTCGCAACGCCTTTGCCTAGAGAGATAAGCTCCTGGTAATGGTCAAAAGCAATACTCATACAGTAGTCGTTATCCGGAACAATGTAGCCTACGGCGTCGTTTGCCAGACCGAAGCAGATAAGCTCGTCATCGCCGAAGATTTCGGTCAGGGGAGCGTACGGGAAAGCGGTTCCCGAATAGGAATCCTCCGCGGTAAGCGAGGTGCCGCCCACAACAAGGTCCTGAACAACCTCGCCGGGCATCATAACCGCTTTGAGCTGTCTGCCGAATTCGACATAGCCGACCTCGGTGCAGATTTCATACTTTTTGAAGCCCGCTTTGAGTACCTTGTAATTCGCGAGATTGAGCTTGCCCGCGAGGATGATGAAGGGGTTTGTGACGGGAACGAAAACTTCTTTTATAACAATGTTGAAAATCGGGTCAACATCAACTTCCTCAACGGGCTCCCAGCCCTCGCACCAAAGGGTGTATTCGCCGCCGTTTTCTTCAACATAAGCCATTTCTTTGTTGATAATTTCTTCGTTGTAAAGAATATCTTTGAGGTCGCCCGTCTTTATTTCGTCGAGAGTCATTGTCATCGCAAGCGCGATTTTCGCCATTTCCCTGCCGTATCTTGCGGACTGCTCCGCCCTCCAGTAATCGGGCTGGCTGTCGTTTGTTGCGCCTCTCGCGATGTAGATTCCCGCTATTGCGCCGTTGAAGAACATACAGTTGACGCCCGCCTCGGCAAGGGTTTCGCCCATATAATAGGGATATTCGCCGCTGAGCTGTCTGCCTGTGTTCACCGCGTCTTTGTCAAGCACGAAGTCGGTCGCAAGCCCCGCGACATCGGGGTGCGCCGCTATGTTGATGATGTAGGTCGGGGCGAGAGATTCGTCGTCGGGTGTGAAAGCGAGGCGAACCATATCCGTCATCAGAGCGGAGGCGGAGGAGCGGTTCTTGTTGTTGAAATACTGTTCTCCTATATCTTTGCGGGCGTAGGTCATTGTGCCGGTTACCATTGAGTCGCACGCCTCGAGCATAGCGTCGGAAACTCTGTCATAAAGCATTTTCATATATTTTTCATCGGTACCCTGTTCGGGAGTGCCGATGTGAGTGAGGGCGCGGGGGATGTTTTTCAATACCTTTGCAAAGAGGTTTGTCCAGAGGCCTTCGGTATCAACGCAGGAGTGGGCGTGGGTGGATTCAACATTTATTGCGGCAAAATCATATTTGCCGCCGGCTTTTTCAACAAGAGCCTGACGGATTTTTTTAATGTCGCCGTTGGTCATACCGATACAGTCGATTGTCGCAAAAACGGAGACGCCTCTGCCGCTGCCGTCTTCAATAGCGATTACTCTCGCCTTCATATCGTCGATAACATTGTCAATGTTGTTGGTGAAAAGGTTTTCAATAACAATGTAGCCGCCGAGGTAATAGGTGTAGGTCTTCCAGTCGTCGGGAACAAGGCTCACATTTGAGTAGCCGAGCTTCCACGCGGCGTTTTCGGCGGGCTCGTCAAGAAATTCCTCCGTACCGCCGTAAAAAGTGTCATTTTCAAAATCTTTTTTGTCAATAAAACTCTTCGCGTCGGGGAAAATAGCGTTTATTCCGCCGAGCAGACCGGTCACTATTCCGCCGAGCAGGGTTGAGCCGACTCTCTTGCCGGCGTCCTGCTGAGCCTGCGCGGTCATTGAGGTCATACCGAAAAGCATTGAAACAACAAGCATAACCGAAATTATTCTGAGCAATGTTTTTTTCATAACAGACAGTCCTTTCATCGAATATTCAAATCCATTTCAAATAATAGCAGATTAAAAATGCTTTGTAAATATCAGATTTTATGATATTTGCAATCGGGTTTTATAAAATATTGACAATTAATATTTTTTATTTTATTATATTTTGCGTTATATATGA
>R25__coassemble_698_pt1 | contig 18993 bp, 15 predicted proteins | sample R25__metabat2_low_PE_027 | metagenome-assembled genome bin R25 | reverse complement strand
AAAAGGCCCTTATAGGGCCTCATCAAACCACCAGTTCAACTGGTGGTTTTGATTTGCTGTTTACGGTTCAATTGTTACTTTCGGAAGTAATCTGAAAATTCCTCTGAAGAAGGCAATGATTTTATCAAAGAAGCCGGTTTTCACTTTGACTTCAATATTCTTCTGAAGCGGATTGCCTGCCGCGTCTTTTTGAACGTTTCCTGAGGCATCGATTACTTTGGCGGTAAACGTTTTGTTTTCCTTGATTTCATTTACAGTGTATGTTACGCCTGACTTATCGCCTCTTCCAAGCTCGTTTTCGCCGTCATAAACAGCTACAATATATCCGTCGGGAACATTCTCTGCCTTTGCGATGACCGTCACGCTCGCGCGGAAGTCAACCGTCTTGCCGGAACCGGTTTTAAGAACTGCACCTGCCGTCGGATTGGCAACTCTCCATTGAGCGGTTACGGTTATATTATTTGCGGGCATTGTTTCGGGAATGGCGGGTGACCAGCTGTCGAATACGAAGCCTTCCTTAGTCGGGTCTGCAGGTGCGGGAACGGGAGCGCCGTATGCAACATTGATAGGTGCGATTTCACTGCCGCCGTCGGTATTGAAGGTTACGGTATAAGTCTTCGCAATCCAGACCGCGTCAAATGTCAGATCCTTTGCGGGCATTCCATCATAATCCCCGGGCGCTTTGCCGTCGGCATCAAGCCAGCCGCCTAATTCATAGCCGTCTTTTTTGGGATTGTTCTCGGGGCTGAGAAGAGATGAACCATATTCCATCTGGGCTGTCATCCAGGTGGATTCTCCGTCTTTATAGACTGCGTAATAGCTGTTGATTTTATAAACGGCCTCGATTGTTATATCCTCGGTGCCGAGAGAGTATTCGGGCCAGGAGCCGGTATAGCCCTCTTTCTTAGGCACATCCGGCAGGTCGATGGATTTCTGACCCTCCGCAAATTTAACTGTTCCGATTATTTCGCCGTCCGCTTTTAAGGTCGCGGTGTGGAGCACGGCTCCATTAAAGTAAAGATCTGCCGTTTCAAAAATCTCATTGCCCGGAGCGATGATTATATCTTCAAATTCCTCTTCGCTGCCGCCGTAAACGATGGTTTCAATCGAGGAACCTTCGATATCAAGGATCTGCTGATACATTTCCATCATCGTTTCGGTCATTGACATTTCATATTTCAAATCCTGAATCTCATCGGGAGAGAATACATCGGGATTGGCTTCGGCTACTTCAAGAAGCTGATCCCAGCTTGTGATTTCGGTGCCGAATGCCTCGGACAAATATTCAAAGTATTCCTGTAATTCTTTTTCAATCATCTGCTTCTCAAACGGAATCATGATTTCAAGCATCTCACGATCTTCGTCGCTGAGTGTCGCGGTGAAAGCGTCTTTTCCGATATAGCCAATGCCGGTGCCGAGTTCCACTTCTTTGAGATTGTTGCAGAATGCGAATGCCATCTCGCCGATGACCTTTACGCTGTCGGGAATTGTAACAGACTCAATGCCGGAGAAAAGGAATGCGCCGTTGCCGATTGAAACCAGAGTATCAGGAAGTGTAACGCTCTTGAGATTTTGGGTTCCCATTTCAGCAAAATAACTATTTATCGCGGTTACCGGTATTCCGTTGATTTCAGAAGGAATTACAAGGTTTTCGGGGCAGGGCTGTTTAATATCGGTGATTCTGATTTCTTTTTTGCTTCCCTTTGTATATACTTCATAGCGTAACTCATCGGTCTCGCCCTCGCTTGAAGAATTGGCTCTGTTCTGAATTATGCCGTATATGGTTTCTCCGCAGTCTTTGCAGACTATATAACCGAAGCCGTCCGAAGCGATGCCGGGCGCGAGGATAACGGTCTCAGGTCCGCTGTGGGCATGTCTGACTGTTATGCTAATCGGTAAATCCATAGACTCGGTGTATAATACATAAGAATATGTTTTGCCGGCCTTGAGGTTATAGACTGAGCTGTTATTATAAGAATCCCAGTTGCTGTAAACATAATTGTCGCCCTGATAAACGCTGCCGCTGCTGAAAGAGTTTTCGAAAGAATACGTGCCGTCGGCCTCGGGTGTGAAGAGAACCTCATATTGCTCGTCTGCCGGAACTTCAAAGCTGAGTTTCTCATCAAGCGTTGCCGTAAAGCGGTATTTTACTTCGCAGACATCGCAGAGCATATCATTATCCGCATCGGTATGGCAGTGCTTAAGCAATACAGTGCCGTTCTTCGGACCGCTTGTGTTGTATCCAGCGACTGTGAATTCATAAACCTTGCCGGCTGTGAAGCTGTATCTGTTGTTGGAGTCGTTGCCGACATATTGGCCGTCGCAGTAAACGTTGCCGTAGCTTAAACTATCTGTCCGGATTATGTATTTTCCGGTTCTTTCGCATTCAAATATAACCCTTGCGGTCTCCATATAGCCGAGAGTAAGCTCGAGCAGCTGATCTTCAATGATGGTGTATTCAAATGCCTCGCCGCAGATATCGCACTTATGGTCGGAATCGGAATCCTTGTGAACATGACTGAATATTGCGCTGCAGTTCTCAGCTTTCAAATTATAGCTTCGCAGGGTATAATAATATGTTTCTCCGGCGGTCAGTATTCTGCCGTTCTGGCCGGAACCCACATAGCCACCGTCGGCTCTGGTCAGATCCGTGCTGACATTGCCGCTGTAGTTGATAGAATATTCACCGGATGCTGCCGGCTTGATAACCGCGATTGCATAATCGCCTTTGGCTACGCTGATTTTTGCCGAAACGCCTTCGGTAAGCTCGGTAAAAACCGTTTCTTCACAGATATCGCAGACACAGTCGCCGTCGGTATCGGCATGAACATGAGCAAAGGCGCACACATAAGTTGTGCCGGAATTGTAAGCGTAGAATTTTGCAAAATATTTTTTGCCTTCTGTGAGAGTGTAAGAATTGTTGCCGTTATTAGTAACGTAACTGTCGTCTGAATCAGTGATACTGCTGAAACCGCCGCTGCCGTTTCTGCTTGAATACCAGAAATAGTATTTGCCTGACCTCGGGCAGGTGAATATGGCCAGGCCTTCATCGCCTGCGTCCATCTGCAGCTCTGCTACCTCATGCTCTGCTATTATGGATGCGAACTGCTCTTCGCAGAGATCACAGACACCGTCGCCGTCCGCGTCCACATGGGCATGGGCAACCATGAAGCTGAAAGTGCTCTCACGCGAGTAATTATTTGAAATTTCAGCATAGTATGTCGTCCCGGCATCAAGGTTTATTTCTCCATAAGTATATATCGAGTTTCCGGCACTGTCATATAATGCATAAGCCACTGCTTCGCTCGGGCTTTTAATCTTGTATTTGCCGGTTTTTGACGGAGTGAATGACAGTCTCATATTCTCACCGGCGGGGATGGTAATCTCGGTTTCCTCGTCAACATTTATCGCCTTCAGAATCTGCTTTTCGCATTTATCGCAGGCGCCGTCGCCGTCTGAGTCAATATGCTTATGAATAAAGAGAGTTGAGATGGTATCATCTTCTTCATCGCCGTTAAAGAGAAACCTGCTGTATGTTTTTCCCGCTTCAAAATCATAAGCATTATAGTTGCCGTATAAGGATTCGCCTTCGGGATTTAATAAGCTGGAGCTCCAGCAGGAGCCGCTTTCTCCGTATGTGCAGGTGACACGGTATTCTCCGCTCACTTCGGGTGTATAGAGCAGCTCAATCATCTCTCCGGCAGGAACGGTATATTCGGATAATTTATCCTCCTCAACTGCGAAGCGGTAAACCTGACCGCAGATATCGCAATCCATGTCATCATCCGCGTCTGAATGATAATGATTGATTGTAACATCTATTTCGCTGTCATAGTTGGGGGCTTCATAAATCAGAGAGTAGGTTTTCCCCTCTTCCAATGCATAATAATAGTATACTCCGTTCCAACTCTCATAAAGCCGGTTTCCGTCGGGATCAAGGAAATAACGATTGTAATAGCTTGAATTATCTGTAAGTTTATAGTCCCCTGTAGCAAGGCACTTGAAGCGAAGCTCGTATTTCTCTCCCGCAGCATATCCGGCTGTGTAATTCTGACCTTCGGTGATATAGTGGCAGAATACCTCTTCGCAGACATCGCAGATTCCGTCCTCGTTCTCATCCGGATGAGGAATCTTCTCGATGGGAATTGAGTAAGTCTCGTTGCAGTGCTTGCAGACCACACTCGCGCTACCCTCCGCCGTGCAGGTGGGCTGAACGGCGATATCGTCCTCGCCCCACCCGTCATTCTGGTGGAGAGTTTCAAGCTTGACTGTATAAGTGCCGGAATAACCGCTGCCGCAGAATCCTGCTCCGAGATAATAAACGGTCTCCGCCTCAAGAACATATTCTATACGGAAGTTGTTTCCGATTCCGCCGTCGTCATTGGCAAGGTTAGCAACAGCGCCCGCTTCTGCAGGATTGACCAGATAGATATAGCCATATGTATCCATGTTTTCAACGGTTGAGTAAAAAGCGTAGTAATCCGTCTTTTCGGGAACAAATTTGAAATAAGCCCTCTCCCCGTTATCCAAGGTTACCTCTGCCTCACTGTCAGCGGTGATGACAGGATAATCATCTTCGCCGTCAGCGAAAGCGGAGAGTGAGAAGCCCGGCACAAGCCCGGCAATCATCAGTGCTGCCAGCAGCAGCGCCAGAGTTTTCCTGAACCTCTTTTTCATAGTATCTCCTCCAAAATATTATTAAGTGTATTAAAATTCATATATTCTTAGTTCAATTATATAATCTTTTGTGTAAAATACAACAAAACTTTCCAAATTATAAGGAATTTTAATAAAAAATGTATAAATGCTTAAATCCGCAGTTAATAATTTGTTAATATTAACATTCCACAATTTATGAAATCTGTAACAGCAGGTGGATAAAGCGAAAACCCGCAGGGCAGTTTAATGTCCCGCGGTTTTGTATATAGTTAATACTGCCACCGGTTGCGGCTTTACTCCGCATTATGAGCCGCTTGAGGAAATGTATAAGGAATTCAGAGATAAGGGCTTTGAAATTCTCGATTTCCCCTGCAATCAGTTTGCTTTTCAGGCACCGGGCAACGCCGATAAAATCGATTCATTCTGTAAGCTGAATTACGGCACCAAATTCCCCCGCTTTGCAAAAATCAAGGTGAACGGCAAGGACGCCGATCCGCTCTATGTATATCTCAAGGAGCAGAAGCCAGGCAGAATAAGCTGGAATTTTACAAGATTCCTGGTTGACCGCAGCGGAAATGTCGTTGATCGCTTTGCTCCCGCCGATAAGCCGCAGACTCTCGAAACCGCTATCGAGCGCGAGCTCAATAAGCAGGCATAAGGGAAAAGCGGAAGCCGGTTTTCCATAAATAAATGATTTATCTTAGGCAAAACCAGAAAAGTGCTCAAAAAATGCAAAAAAAGACCTCTCCGGACCGTTTTCGGAGAGGCGTTTTTACCTATTGTTCACTTATCAAAAAGTCCCGAAACCCTTGATATATAAGGTCTAAAAGAAAAGAAACCCTAATCCATCAAAATCAGAGTTTCTTTTTGGTTGCGGAGGCAGGATTTGAACCTGCGACCTCCAGGTTATGAGGGACGATTTTGTGTGAATTTTTGTTCAATATCAATAAATAAATTGTATATTATGTTGCTGCGGTTAGTATATATTGAACAATATCTTACGCTATTGAAAGATATTAAATAGTGGTGAAAATTGAAAATAGTGGTAAAAATAGTGGTGAAAATCAGAGGTTTTTGTTTTCCAATGATTGCCAAGCAAACCGTGATGAGATTTCAGTATATTGAATCTTTTCTGTCGGATTTAATCATTTTCTTTGCATGTCTGAAAATCATTGCATAATCCTGATTACTACTTGACATTTGTCAAGTAGTAATGTATTATAACTCACGAGGTGATTACTGTGCAGATTATAAAAAACAAACAGGATCTTACTTATCTTGAATGGTCTAAAGTCAGGCATTCCTCCGGAACGGCAGGATCGTTCCTAAAGGCAACAATGCTTGAAGGCGAAAAGAAGACATATTGCAAACTTTCCGATTATGATGAAATAAAGGGTGTGGTTGGCCACGAATGCATAAATGAGATAATTGTTGACCGGCTACTTGATATTCTGGGCGTTGAACATCTTAATTATCGGTTGATTCACGCAGATGTTTCTGTCTCCGGAAGGGTTATTGATACATACCTCTGTGCTTCGGATGATTTCAAAAAGCGCGGAGAGGAAAAAATAGCCCTGGATATATATTATAATCAGGAAAAAAATGAAAATGAATCTCCCTTGGATTTTTGTATCAGACAGGGATGGGGAAAATACATTTATGATATGCTTGCCGTTGATTATATCATTCTTAATCGTGACAGGCACGGGGCCAATATTGAAGTTTTGAGAGACTCAAAAAAGAAAATGATACGTCTTGCTCCTCTTTTTGATCACGGTATTTCCCTGCTGTGCCGTTGCCATACTGAGGATGAGGTTTTAAAGTATAATGTAATGGATGACAAAAGAGTACAATGTTTTGTCGGCGGGAATTCAGCAAGGAACAATCTTGAACTGATTCCCAAAGATAAACTCCCTTCTTTCAACAAGTTGCTGCTCCATGATAAGGAAAGGTTATTATCTGATTTGTATGGTATTGTCAGTGATGAACTGCTCGAGAAGATTTGGGATATGATATGGGAGAGATGGTGTGTTTATGAAGATTTTCGCAATAAAAAATGAAAACAGTATCAAGGTTTTCTCTTATCTGGTTTATTATGAAATTGCAGATAAGTTTTATATCGAAATCGATGATAAAGCCGATGAATGGAGTGTCCCGTTTTATCTTTCAGCTTTCGTAAAAAGAGGAGTATTCACGGTGAATGCTAAACAGAGCAGCGAATGGGTAAGACAAAGAATTATTCCGCCGGACAGGCAGAATATCGGGCAGATACTGAAAGATAACGGATTGAAGAATTACAGAGAATATGAACTTCTGATGCTCGGCGAGGGCAGATGCGCTCAGGATGATTATAGTTTGGAGCAGATCGCCGAAAACGATTTGCCCAAGTGCATAAAAGACAGAATTAAGAAAAGAATTGATGATGTAATACCTTTATTCGGCTCAAATTCGCTGTTGGTATTCTTTGGCAATTCAAAAGTTAAACTGTGCAAGATAAATAAGATAATTCAAAAGTATCCTTTGATAGACAAATATCTTTCGCTTCATCCGGAAGAGCTGAAAAATGTCAAAGTTGAAGTCGGAGGGACAGGCATATCTTGGAATGAATCGCTGGTTATATCAGATTCAGAGCTTTATAAATATGGGACAATGGTTAAACTTGCAAAAAGTGATTTCCTTGATTTTATCTCAATGAGAGTTGTAAATACCGCAGAGGCGGCAAAGATTCTCAACTGTTCAAGACAAAATATTGATGATCTCATAAAGAGAGGCAAACTGAAACCAATAAAGGAAATGGCAAACGATAAGCTGTTTTTGAAAAGCGATATTTTGAAAAGAGAGTGGCAGTAATCTTAGTTCTTTGACACGCAGAATTTTGAAAACCATAAACTGCCGACCGTAAAACAGATTTCTGGAGAATTCGATTTCGTGCTTGCCGAAAAGCGGAAACACAGTGAAGAATTGAAAAAATTGAAAACCGAGAGTCGAGAATTAAATATTCACAGATACAATATTGAGGAAATTCTCAGCATAAATACTGAAGCGAAAATTGAGAAAAACAGAGAATCAGCCGTTCAGAAGACATAAGGCAATCCCACCGATTTTGATGAGTTTATCACTCATTGAAGTCGGTGGGATTTTTTGTTTTTGTGTTTTTCCGTTCGGTTTAAGCAAATGCAATTTGCGCAAATTCATCGAAACGCAGTGCAGATGTTGTTAGAGGGCTTTAGGGATGTGCCCTGACAAGGTTGCTCGAGCAGTATGCCGGAGCAACGCATAAAGCCTACTCGGGAGGCGAAATGCACTGCTTGCTAAAATGTATAAATGCAGCAGTCAATTATTTGAAAACACAATAGTGATAGTAAACACTCTTGCTGAATTATCATATTTCCAATCTACTTCACCACCGTATTTTTTAGCAGTTCTTTTAATGCTTTTAAATCCATATCCGTGAATGCCTGCTTCGGTTTTTGCAGTAATCAATTCTTCTCCTGATGAATTGGGTTTTTCATCACCGGAATTTGTGCAATTTATTATATCAAAATTATTGTTTCTGTTAATGGAAAGAGAGATTTTCCTTTCGGACGATTGTTTTGCAGCTTCAACGGCGTTATCTAAAATATTACTCATCATCGAAATCAAATCTACCGAGTTCATAAATAAAAGATTTGCTGTTTTAATTGAATAATCAAAATCAATTCCATTTGTTTCACATTCTGATTGATATTTGTTAAGTAAAAGATCTAAATACTTGTTATTAGTGTTTCCAAAAAGGGTGTTTTCTTTGATTTCCCCGTATATCTTGTCAACATATGCATCTACATCCGGATTATCTGCGATTGATTTTATAGCAAGAAGATGGTTTTTTTCATCATGAGTCAGCATCTTCAAAGTTTCATTTTGTTTGTCAAGTATCGAATAATATGCTGTATCGGTTTTTATCCTTTCAGCCTCTCTTTGCTCTTTATACAGATCATTAATTTTTTTTGAAGTTCTGCTGTAAAAAGTAAATGTTAAAAAAACAGAAACCAAAATTGCAAAACTGGCCACAGCTATTGCTATACTGATATTACGAGATAAATCATGTTTCGTTGAAACAATCCAAAAAACATAAAGAATTAGGATTGCCGTAAATGGATAGATATATAAAAACGATGGGATTCCTTTGTCCTTGTTTCCTTGAAGATAAATGCCAATATGTTCAGACAGCTTTGTAAAAATATAGAACACAAATCGGCTTATAATAATAAAAAGAATAAACACATATGCAGAAGATTTATATGTATCAATACTGTTGTTAAGTCCTATTGAAAGAACCGCTAATGTTGAAAACTCGGACGCTGTTAAAGCAGTGGAAAGAAATACAGAAGAAATAAATGCCTTTATATGTGTAGCACTGAAAAACAATACTGTAATAATATAGTTTATGATCAAGAATGAAAAAATATTGATAATGGTAGAATCAAAAGTGACATATATTCCATACTCTAGTAAATAGATTACGAGCGCTGTAAGAAAAGGAACCCATTTTATTTTTTCTTTAAAAAATGATTTGATATCAAAAATGTTATATAGAAAGGAAAATGAAACGATTAACTCTAAAATGTGAGCTGATAATGACAGCAGATAATACATCGAATCAATCTCCTATACTGTTAAAAAAAGCGTTTCGAAATTCAGCTTGTTTTCTGTATGAAACAGGGATAGTGTACTTTTGAGCAAGCGTAACCACATCACGTTTATAGTTTGTAATATATTTCATATTTATAATAAAGCTCTTGTGAACCCTGTAAAAAAATGAAGCAATGAGTTTACTTTCCCAAAAATCAAGACGATTTGTTGAGATGTATTTCTTGTTTTCGAGAACAACTTCCGTTGTCCTGCCGACAATTTCAATGTAAATAATGTCATTGGAAGAAATAGTTACAACGCTGTTGTTCTCTTTCAAATAGAAAGAAACCTGCGTGTCATCAATCAGAGATAGTGCTTTTTCAACACCGGATCTCAACCTTTTGACATCAAGCGGTTTTTTGATAAATCGAAAAGCGTTTATATCCATTGCCTCATCAAGGTATTTTTCATAAGAAGTTATGAAAAATATAATGATGTTTTTATTGACTGCTTTCAGTTTTCTTGCTGTTTCAATACCGCTGAACGGCTGCATCTCAACATCAAGGAATGCAAGGTCATAAAAACAATCACCAGAAAACACCAATGCACTGTTTGTGAAAGATTTTATATTTGATACTATTTGTTTTTCGTTCAAAATATTTTTTACATTGTTAAACACTTCTTGAGTATATAGTTTGTCATCATCACAAATCAAAACATTCAAAATAATCACCTAAAGATTATTATAAACCCAAAAGGTCAAATGTCAATCGTTATAGCATCATCTCTGTGAATGAAGGCATCTAACAAGACCCATAATGCTTTCAACTCTTGTGGCTCCATTGTTGACACCATTTCGATAATTTGGTCAGGAGTATCTATTTTAACTATTCCAGAGAGAAGATAATCGGCATTACAATCCAAAACATCACAAAGAATGAGGAAATTACTTAATTTCGGAAAGCTTCTCCCATTCTCTATGTTGGATATTTGATTATCACTTATACCGGTTAGTTCGGCGAGTTCTGATTGATTTAATCCGATTTGTTTTCTTCTCATCATAATCCGTTGACCAAAAACTTTGTTTCTTTCCTTGTTAATTTTTTGCCACTTTTCTTTGTCGAATCTTTCATATTTTGTTTTTTTATTCATAAATGATCACCTCAAAAAGAGCGTATCATCTTTACAGTGACCATAGAATAGAATTAAATTGTATATCACAATTGTATTGTAAAAATCAACAGATTGATTGTGATTTGCCAATAAAAGTGTGTTTTGTTGCAGTTATGTATTCTTAAATGTGCAGTATTGTTATATACATTGACCGACTTTTTTAAAGCGTATATTATTGTATTGTCAGCATATGACAAATTTTTGAAAGGATGCCGAAAAGGCAATTGGTGATTCAAATTGAAAAAAACTGAAAAAATCTCAAAAATGCTTATCAAAGCATCAAAGCAATCCGCGAAGAATGATATCAATTCCACAAGTTCTCCTTGGGCGTTTCAGCCTAAACTTCCTAAAAATGCAGTGGAGTTGAAAAAGAAATAATGTATAGTCTTTCAACAAAGATTATTACATATTTAGAAAAAAGAGGTCACTTGTTCGATGAGGACAAAGAGGTTATTACCTATGGCCTCTTTTTTCTTATTTTTAATACATATTGTTTTGCTTTGAGTGTAATGGTTGGAGCTTTTTTTGGGTTAGTTATAGAATCAATAGTTTTCTTTTTCAGTTTTCTTTTCATAAAAAAATATGCCGGTGGATATCATGCATCAAAAGAATGGGCTTGCGTTATTATTTCCTCACTAGGCATCATTTTATCAATTTTTATAATTCATTTTTCTCGTATAAATACATTAATGTATAAGTTTATATTTGCCTTTTCGGTAATACAAAGCATCGTGATTTGTGCTTTATCACCACTGGAAGCACAAGATCGACCAATTAATAAAACTGATGCAAAGAAATATAGAAAGAATTCATTAATTAGAACAACTATTACTTTTATGGCAGCTGTTGTTTTGCATTACTCTGAATGCTATGTATTGGCTGCTCCAATTATAGCAGCACTTATATTTGAAGGACTATTAATTGTTGGGGGATACATACAAAAAAGAATCCGATTACATAGAATAAATGCAGTTTTGTAGTCTGAAATGTGCAGTTTTGTATTTTAATTGAAAATAGCGTGTAAGATTTTATAATATTTATTTAAAAATATGGAGGTTTTTTATGAATAATAAAAAATGTTTTAAAGCCGCTATTTCTATCGTTATTGTCTTGTCAATGCTTATAAGTCTTTTTCCTTTATCATTAGCATTTGAATCGAAAAACGATGACTATACTCAATCGAAAATCGTTCAGGAAATAATTGAAAAACGTGAAGAATCATCAAAAACATTTGTGTGTGAAGATGGTTCATATATTGCAGTAACATATTCAGAACCGGTTCATTTTAAAACGGAGATGAATGGCAAGAGATAAATAATACTCTAGTCCTTTCTGATAATGGTAAATATGCACCTGTTTCTGCAAGTTTCGATATAAATTTACCGCTTAATATTTCAGACAATAACGGAATAATTGTCGGCAAAAATGGATATGAGGTTTCTTTTGTGCCTGTTTTTGAGAAAAGCAAAGTTGAAGTAACAGCTACAGCAGTTAAAACCGATGTTGAAAAGCTTGCATCTAACTCAATCTATAATAGCGCTGATACTACAATTGAGTCATATAGTGAAAACCCGGAAATTGCTCAAGTTGAGAAATATAATGCATCTTTTACTTCGGTAAAAAATCAAAAAAGTGCGCTCGTATACAAGGATGTAGTTCCTGGAGTGGATTATGAATATATTGTATCTTCTAACGCACTCAAAGAAAACATTGTAATAAACAGAAAACAAGAAGAATATAATTATTCTTTTGAAATAGATGCAGGAGGACTTACTCCCAAATGCAATGAAAACGGTTCAATATCTTTCATAGACAAAAACAAAGATATAGTTTTATGTGTTCCTGCTCCATATATGTATGATATGAATAAAGTTGAAAGTTTAGCCGTTGAAATGTCATTGGAGAAATCTGACGAGAAATATGTTCTGACTTTTATCGCAGACAATGAGTGGATTAATGCAGAAGAAAGAGCGTTTCCTGTTATTATTGACCCCAAATATAATATGCCGACGGATTCCATAAACAATGTGTTCGTTGAAGATTTGTTATTTGCTGACTCTACAAGATCTACTAATGAACTTAGAGCAGGCAAAAACTTGACCAATCTTACGAGATCATATATAAGAACAATTTTACCTACTTCAATTCCTTATGGTAGTGTTATTACCTCTGCTAAACTTACTTTGTATAAAGAAAACTATTTCCAGGCATGGAATCAAAGCAATATAAACATCATAGCTTGCGATTGCAGTAATGTTTCAACTTGGAATGCTAATACTGTAACATGGAATAATCAGCCGTTTTCCAATTCCGCAAATGGATACCAAAATGTTAGTGGGTATCAGATAACATCAGTTGCCGCTACAAGCGATAAAACAAGTTATGTCTTTGAACTTAAAACTGCGGCGCAGAAATGGCTGAATACTGGAACAAATAAAGGAATAATGCTTGCATCTTCAAACGAAAACTCCAAAACGCAAGTGGATTTCTATTCAACAAGGGCAAATAGCAGTACTCAAAAGCCTAAAATGGTAATAGTTTATAACGAACGAGGCGTCAATCCTTCAAGTTGGAATGCTCCGGCGGAGGCTTCAACCAGTTCAGCTATAAGTGTTGTTTGCAGTCCATCTTGGACGATAACATCAAATCAAAGTTGGCTTACATATTCAAATAAAACGGCAAATTCATTTAAAATAAAATGTTCAAAATATACCGGAGTAACCAACAGACAAGGTGAACTGATAATTCAAAGTGGCACATATCTAATTGGAATTGTTACCGTTATTCAAAGTGCTGCAAATCCCAATATAGATGTTAATAAACATCTTATTATCAAAAATTACAATGAGTTTACTGATAGTATATCAATAAATGCCGCAACCAGCTGGACAGTAACTAAACCAAGTTGGATTTCTGTCGATTTTAATTCTGGCGAGGGTAATGAAATTGTCACAATTTCCGTTGACCAAAACACGGGAAACAGTCAAAGAAGTGGAAATGTAACAATTTCAAATGGAGTTGATACAGAGACAGTAAAAATAATTCAACTTGATGAAACTTCTGATTTTTTTTGTAATATTGATAATAATGATTTTTTAGCTAAATCTTCCTCCGAGTATAATCATCCTCTTGCTAAATGGTGTATGAGACTAAGTCACGAAGCATACAATTTCCCAGATGGAACTTCTCCGATTCAGTTAATTCCTTTTATGATTGGTCACAACAGCACTACAAAAGAAATACTGGAAAACAAAGATTTTGAAGATGTTGAAGAATATAATTATGGATCCCTTCAGCAGGGGGCTCATACAATAGGACATAGAGATATTGTTGTTAATTACAGTAACGGAAACTGTGTGGAAAGACCGTTGATAATGGTTGTAGTAAGGGGATCAGTTACAATCAAAGAGTTTGGCTCTGAATTGTATACTCAACTTGATTTAAATAGCAATTCATTTATGAGTTTAGCCAGAGGAGTTTGTAATAATATAATATCTTATGCAAACGATAACTCATTAACAAATCCGATAATTGTTGTCACAGGGCATAGCTTGGGCGCAGCTATAGCCAATAATGCCGCTGCATTACTTAATAGCAATTATAATAATAGTAGCTTTAGCCAGAATAATATTTATTGTTATACCTTTGGAACACCCAAATCAGTAAACGAGCACATACCAGGCGACCAAGCTGTTGTTTATTCAAATATATTTAACATTTTAAATACAGGCGATGGAATTACATACATGCCATTTCCATGGCAGATAGGGGCAACAAACTGGAAAAGAAACGGTATCGACTATTATATCAATATGCCGTTAACACCAGTTATTCCATCTGAACCCTTAGGCTTGCTTGGACATGCAATGTCAACTTATCAAAACTGGCTTGACTCTCAAATTAATCTTAATCAGGCTGATTTAGAACAAATCTCACAAGGTGCAACGGCACAGGGCTCTTACCTATTGTTCTGCGTGTTAAGTGTCCTGTTTCGGTCACTTTAACAGATACAAATGACAATATAATTGCGTTTGAAAGCCAGCAAGAAAATATTATATACCCGGAACTGTCAGATATTGGAGTTCTTTCATTTATTACCGAAAACAATGAAAAAGTATTTTTTATTCCACCTAATAATGATGATATTACTGTAAGTGTTTCAGCCTATGATTATGGGAATATGAATTATGCGGTTTCAAGACTAGATTTTAATGATGATGCAGAAACCATAATATATAATAATGTTCTTCTTTATCCGGATAAAGAATTTGAGATGGATTTATCGTCGGATTATGACCTGGAGGATATTCCTTTGAATATAGTCGAAAACGGAGAAATAGTAGGAGAAGTTACAGAGACAGATCCTCCATTAAAGAGTGTTTCCGTTTCTTATAGTGCCACAAATAATCTCCCGGCTTTCCATTTAAATGTTATTACTTCTATAGATGTTTCTGAAATAAGAATTACCGATACTACAACTAATATAACATATTCTATTGATTTAAACTCTCAGAATGCAGTAATAGTTGTTGGTGATGATGATATGTCATGGGAATTTGGTTATTATTGTGACATTCCTTGGGATAGAACCTATAATATGAGTGTATGTGTAAACAACGAATGGCATTATTATGATAACGCTTTTCAAGTAGTGCTTAATGAGATGCCAGAAGACTGATTGTCATATGAATGATGGGACAATTTCAACAGAGAGGAGAGTCTTTATGAAAAAATATTTTGCAATCATTTTATGTATATCAACTCTGTTTTCAGTTTGTTCGTTTAATGCTTTTGCAGATGATTTAACGAGAGAAGACAATAATCCGTTTTGCAGAATTGAACTTGATGAAAAAGAACTTTTTGTTTCAGAGGCAAAGGAATATACAATTACAGTAACATATGGCAAAGGCGAATATGAAAACATTCACCTTGATTGTAGAGTTAACACCTCTGATGGTTGCAGTGTGGACACGGTTAATGTTGAAATTATAGATGGTTCTGAAAACAATAAAGCTTTTTGTATAATTCGATCCGGTGTTCAAAACAATGATTATTATTTAAAAGCATACCTTTATTTGCCTAATGGCAAAATAATATGTGAAGATCAGGCAAAGATTATAATAAGAATTACTGCAGACGGAAAAGATAAAAACGAAATAATGTGGTCAGGGGAATGTGGCGCAACTGAAAACGATAATGTGATTTGGTCAATTAACTACTATGGTGATCTGACAATAAGCGGCTCAGGTAATATAGTATTTAACGGAGAATTCAATTCTCCGTGGAAGGCTTATGGAGTAAAAACAGTTACAGTAAACGAAGGTGTAACGGGCATAGGCGCATACAACTTTGCTCATTTGGATGATTTATACTTAATCAGGTTGCCGAAAAGTTTAAAAAGAATTGACGGGCATATATACATTGGTTTAAAGCCACAATACCTAAAAATAGTTCTTAGTTATGCCGGTTCGGAGAGCGAATGGAAAAATGTGAAAACAGTTAATGATTTTTTAGAATCAAAGCAAATCAAAATGTTTTACAACGGTGAGGAACCTAAAGCTTTCTGTGAAATAACAAACGGAGACGAATTAACAATAAAAGCAGGGGAAATGGTTACATTATACTATGATTACTACAGTGCCGGTAATCCTGCTGAAATTGCGTATGCTTCTGTTATTAAAAATGGTGAAATCATAAATGGCTCCGATATTAAAGGACAGGCATATTTCAAAACAAATGAATTGAAAAAACAGAAAATAAAAATAAAGCTTTATGATAAAGATAACAACTTGCTCGCATCGGATGATATTATTGTTAAGACAACCCTTACAGATAACTTATTGTTCATAATAAAAAATATCCCGGAATTCTTCAAATCAGTAGTTTTAATGATTGGTGAAATTCCATATTTACTTGCACTTGCTTTTTCTCTTGGTGGATTGTTATTTAAAACTGTTAACTAATGGATTGGTTTAAATACAGAGAAACAAAAATGTTGTTCCTGATAAAAATGGTGGATGGAATGTTAAACGTAGTGGCTCTGAACGTGCAAGTGCGCACACTGACACAAAAAAAGATGCGGTTAACATTGCAAGAAAAATTAGTCAAAATCAAAATACAGAGCTTATTATTCATAATAAAGACGGCAAAATTGCACATCCTGATAGCCACGGCAAAGATCCTTGCCCGCCAAAGGATAAGAAATAGTTTTACGGAAAGTTAGATATTATTAATATATCGTTATATCGTTATACTATTAGAATAACAAGAATAATGATAATTATGTCTGTAAATCTTTTTATAAAAATCAATATGTTTTATGAAAATGTAAAAGAAAAAGGTAAAAATGTAAAAGAAAGCATCTTCGTATCTAAACATTTTCTGCAGAAAACACAGCTTTTTTCATTCAAAATCCATCTGGTTTTGTGTTAATTTTTTATACATAATTTGGCTTTTCAGAATATTAATAGGAGGAATTATTTTGAAAGCAATTTTTGAGAAAAAATGGTTTACTTTAATTCTTGTGGTTTTAATTCTTTTAATATGTACTTCTGTTGTTTGTACGGCAGCAAGTTTAACATATTTTGGGTTAACGTCTGGCTGTGATTATACCGCTAATCTAAATAATAATTCCGAAGCATTTGCAACTTCGGCAATGCAGAATATTAATACAATTTCATCATATTATTGCACTGTCGATTTATCAAAAAATGCAAATGTAACTTATAACAAACTATCGGGGAAAGCATTTTATCTTTTTGTTGGTCACGGAAATGCAGGAAAAATATCATTTTCAAATGGAGTTGATTTATCGTATATTACCGGAAGTAATAATACTTCACCGAGTTATGCAATCAGTTCTCTTTCGTCTCTTAGTTCAATGAAAATTGCTGCATATATAAGTTGCTACAGCGCAAACACTAATTCAACTAATGGGAATCTACTGAGTGCTACCTACAATAAGGGAGCAAGTTCTGCTATTGGTTTTACAAGTACAATTGCATTTGGCAATACCACTATGAAAGTGTTCTCTGACAAATTTACAAGTAAACTTGCAGATCAAAAAACGGTTAGTTCTGCAGCATCGTCAGCCAAAAATGCAGTTCTTTTGAATTCGTTAAGCTATAACGGTTACAATAATTATAGCATTACGGGGTCAACTACAACAAAACTATTCTAGCTTGCAAAAAATAAAAAACAGAGGTGAGTTCATTGAAAAAAAAAACGGTGAAAACTAATAAAGCATTACTTACTGTTTTAATAATACCTGTTATTCTTTCTGGAGGCATTTTTATGATTAATGCTTTTTCAAATGGCAAAATCAGTAAAATGAATGTTGCAGGGGAAGAAAAATACTTAGTCCATAAGGAAACAATAGACAAACTTGAATACTGGCAAAATACAGAAGCGACTTATATTTTTAAAGAAGATCAACTTGTCGGTGTAGAAAGCCCAAACCTTAACAAAGCATTAAAAAAATATACCGATTTAAAAGAAAGAGCATTTTATGCGGCTGGTTGTTATATTGATTTGAGTGCATATGATTTTATAGGCGAAAAAGTCTATCCAGGCGGTTGCCATGAATTTATCTGGTCAATTGTTTCAGAAGGAATAGAAACTGATTATAAAGTTATTGTTGATATTTTTGAAGATGGCAATATAAATGAAATAGTTTTCCCACTTGGAGTATCAAAACCGACAGCCCAAAAAGCCGATAAATCATCAAAGCGCATATCAAAAGAAAAAGCAATCAGTATTTTTGAAAACCAAGTGAAAAACGCTGCGACAAAAGAAATCAAAGGCATCAGAGCCACCGATTGCAGTCTGTGTTACAACAAAGAACTGGTTTTGGTTTGGAAGATTATCGGCGAGTATTCGACAGAATATGAAAATGAAGATTACAGTTTTTACGCAGAGGTTCATATAAACGCATCAACAGGTAAAATTGAATATTCACAAATCGGTTGAAATGAGTGGTCTAATTGACTTTGAAATGAAAAGTTCTTAGAAAAAGGATTAGTTCAAATTGAGTGTTATTCAATAAAAACTAAGCATTAGCTCACATTGACAATGCTCTGCGGAATTGCCGTGCCTGTGTTTGCGGATAATGAAGATGTGCCGGCAGGTTACACTCCGATTCGCACCGCGCAGGAACTTAATAATATCCGCAACAATTTCAGAGAATACTCCAATTTGTGAAATATCATACATAGAATACATTTGGGCTCGAGAAGTATATTTTTTTGCGTTGAATGATTTTCGGCTGCGGTTCCGAATCAAAAGGTGTAATTGATAAGCTGTCAACTTTATCTATTCTGAAGGTTTTTACTATCTTTTCTTCATCTTCAAAGCCGGTAAAGAAATATTTGCCGTCATCTATAATCATGGCATAAGGGGAAACAAGGTATTTCTTGTTCCCCCTTATGTTCTTTTTTGCCTTTAACTGTATATTCAAAATAAATGAAAACGATCTTCTTTTCGAGGATTGCTTTTTATATTAATGGCTTTAGCCAGTTGAGTGCGGGACGCACGAAACAGACAACCACCCGC
>R25__coassemble_627_pt1 | contig 20453 bp, 18 predicted proteins | sample R25__metabat2_low_PE_027 | metagenome-assembled genome bin R25 | reverse complement strand
GGTTTCACGGTTGAGGTTTTGTCTTTTAACAAAAACGATACAATTAATTCAAAATTGAACAACAGAAATGAGCTAATATATGATATTGACAGCAAAAAAATTTCCGGTAATTTGATTTTCAGAAATCGATGTGACGGTGATGTTTACCGTCCCGTCGGGCGAAACTGTTCAAAAACATTAAAAAAGCTTTTCAATGAAAAAGGAATTCCTCCTGAAAAAAGAGATGAAATTCTTATTTGCAATGATGGAAGCAGAATAGTTTTTGTCGAAGGGTTCGGTGTTGATGAATATTTTTCGGTTACGGGCAGCACTGAATCTTTTTTAAGATTTATAATAAGGAGAAATTAAAAATTGTTTAATGATGCAGAAAGAATCCTTATCAGTGAGGCTGATTTGCATAAAATCGTTTCAAAACTCGGGGCAGAGATTACCGATGACTACAAAGATAAAAATCTTTTGTTAGTCAGTGTTCTTAAAGGCGCTGTTGTTTTTATGACAGACCTTATGAGAGAAATTAAAATTCCGTGCAGTATTGATTTTATGGCAACATCAAGTTATGAAGGCGCTAAATCAACAGGTGTTGTGAAAATAATAAAAGATTTGGATGAAGATATAACCGGTAAAGATGTTCTTATTGTTGAAGATATTCTTGATTCAGGCAGAACCTTGAGTTACATCACAAGCATACTGTTAAAAAGAAACCCCGCAAGCCTTAAAATCTGCACCTTGCTTGACAAGCCTGCCGCAAGAGTTGTTGAGACCGTTCAGCCCGATTACACAGGAGCGACTGTTGAAGATGAATTTGTTATAGGATACGGTCTTGATTATAATGAGAAATACAGAAATCTGCCGTATATTGCAATATTAAAAAGGGAAATTTATCAAAATTCCAAATAAAAGGAGTGATTAAATCTTTTGAATAACAGTAATGAAAATCCCGGAAAAAAATCAGTGTTAAAAAAAATCTCCGCCGTTTTGCCTTATATACTTATTCCGGTACTTATTATTTTCGGCATCACTTTTTTTGCCGACTCAAGGCAAACGGATAAAAAACAATATTATGAGATTATTCAGTTGTTTAATGACAATGAAATAACGGCATATTCTCTTAATGTCAGCAACGGTTCTCTTACATATTACACCAAAACAGACGGCAAAAAACCGCACACCTATAATGTTCCGAGTGTCAGCGTCTTTATTGATGATGTTCATAAAACGGTTATGGAGCATAATTCACAGGCTCCTGAAAATGAAATTATCAAAGCAGATTACATTTCCGGCGCAACAAACCAGTGGCTTCTGAGCATTTTGCCTACCGCGGCTATGATTATTTTTATGGCTGTTTTGACTGTTTTTATGTTCAGAAGAATGAATAACACCATGAATATGGAAAACAACCGTTCCATCAGCTTCGGCAAGGCAAAAGTTAAAATGGTAAAAGATGAAAAGCGTAAAACCACATTTAAGGATGTTGCCGGAGCCGATGAGGAAAAAGAAGAGTTGCAGGAAATTGTTGAATATCTTAAAGCGCCGGACAAGTTTAATAAGCTCGGTGCAAGGATTCCGAAAGGTGTTCTGCTGGTAGGCCCTCCCGGTACAGGTAAAACCCTTATAGCCAGAGCGGTTGCGGGTGAGGCTGATGTTCCGTTTTTCTCAATTTCAGGTTCTGATTTTGTGGAGATGTATGTCGGCGTAGGCGCTTCAAGAGTAAGAGATTTGTTCGATCAGGCGAAGAAGAATTCACCGTCAATTATTTTCATTGATGAAATTGATGCCGTCGGTCGCCACAGAGGTGCCGGTATGGGCGGTGGCCACGATGAAAGAGAACAAACATTAAACCAGTTACTTGTTGAAATGGACGGGTTTGGTGCAAATGAGGGCGTTATAATTATTGCCGCCACAAACAGGCCTGATATTCTTGACCCTGCATTATTGAGACCCGGCAGGTTTGACAGGCAGGTTACGGTTAATTATCCGGATGCAAAAGGCAGAGTAGCTATTCTTAAAGTTCATGCCGATAATAAACCGTTGGCTCCTGATGTTGAATTGGAAAAAGTTGCTCATTCAACGGTTGGTTTCACCGGAGCCGATCTTGAGAATCTTTTAAATGAGGCCGCACTGCTTGCCGCACGCCGCGGTAAAATGGCAATCACTATGGCGGAAATTGATGAAGCTACAATAAAGGTTCTTGTTGGCACTGAAAAGAAATCCCATAAGATGACCGAGCGTGAGAAAAAACTTACATCTTACCATGAGGCAGGTCATGCAGTTGCGAGCTTCTACCTTGAAAATGAAGATCCCGTGCAGCAGATTTCAATTATACCCAGAGGGCTCGCGGGCGGTTACACGCTTCACAGACCGACAGAAGATAAAAGCTATCAATCCAAAAAGGGAATGTTGGATTCACTTGTTTCACTTCTCGGCGGCAGAGTTGCCGAGGCGCTTACAATGGGCGACATATCCACAGGCGCGTCAAATGATATTGAAAGAGCTACCGACATTGCCAGAAAGATGGTTACTAAATACGGAATGAGTGAAAAACTCGGCCCTATTGCTTTCGGGCAGGGGAGCGAAGAAGTTTTTTTAGGCAAAGATTTCGGTCACACAAGAAATTATTCTGAAAAAGTTGCGGCTGAAATTGATGCTGAAATTGAAAGAATTGTTAATGAAGCGTACGCAAGAACCAATGCGATTCTTACCGAACACAAAGACAAACTGGAAGCTGTGGCAAACAGACTGTTTGAAAAAGAAAAAATCGAAGGTGATGAGTTCATAAGAATAATGAACGGTGAACCTGAACCTGATGATCCTGATTTGAACAGCAAAAATGATGATGTGCTTGATGATAGTTTGACAAATAACAGTATTTAAACAGTCATTATAATTCGGGGTTGCGTTATGCGGCCCCTTTTCTTTTTATTGATTTATGATTATTATTTTGTTAAAATAAAACAGGGTGATTAAAAATGAAAATCGGCTTGTTTTCCGACTCGCATTACTGCACTTTAAAATTTGACGATGACAGAAAACCGGAATTATCGTTAAATAAAATCAAATCTATGCTTGAAGAATTTAAAAGGCAAAGCGTTGAACTTATTATTTGTTTGGGTGATTTGCTTCATTGTGAGCCTGATAAAAATCAAAACCTTGAAAACCTGAAAATTATTTCTTCCATTATCAAATCATATAATATTTCTTTTGTTCTTATTCCGGGCAATCATGACAGTGAAATCTTTACAAAGGAAGAGTATTCGTCGGTTTCGGGCTTTGATGTTGCTCCGTTAAAATTTGAAACAAAGCATTATAAGTTGATTTTGCTTGACGCCTGCTGCGATGATGACGGTTCGCTTCATATTCCGCCGGAAAATGACTGGACCAATTCTTATGTTCCGGTCTCGCAAATTGAATGGTTAAAAAATGAACTTTCAGATAAATCAAAAAAATGTATTGTTTTTACTCACCAATGTCTTGATTTCAATGTTGAATGTCATCATTTAATCAGAAACGCTGTTTTAATTAATTCAATAATTGACGATGCCGGAAATGTGGAGTCGGTTTACAGCGGACATTATCATCCGGGTAAGGAAAGCAAAAGAAATAATATTAATTATATTACATTGAAAGCAGTGGTTTGCGGCGACGGCAATTCATACAGAATTATTGAAATATTATAAATATTATATTGATTTATTGACATTTAATTTTAAAAAATTTAAACTTGAACTATATTTATAATTATATTAAAGGATGCAATTAGAATGTATGATGTAATAATTATCGGGGCAGGTCCTGCAGGCCTTTCAGCTGCAACATACGCAGGCAGAGCAGGCTTGAATTGTCTTATTCTCGAATCAACAATGTACGGCGGTCAAATCACCTCAACATCCGAAGTTGAAAATTATCCCGCACTAAAAAAAACAGCCGGGTGGGAACTTGCCGAAAATCTCTATCAACAGGCTGTTTCATTCGGAGCCAAACTCAATTTTGAAGAAGTTAAATCCATTATCGACGATGGAATGTTAAAAACAGTTGTTACGCCCGAAAATGCTTATGTTACCAAAACCGTAATAATTGCAAACGGCGCAAAAAGAAGGCATCTCGGCGTCGAAGGCGAAGATGAATTAAGCGGCAAAGGCGTTTCATATTGCGCTTTTTGTGACGGTTCATTTTTTAAAGATAAAACTGTATGTGTATGCGGCGGCGGAAACACTGCTCTCGAAGATGCTCTTTACCTTTCAAATATCTGCAAAACGGTTTATCTTGTTCACAGAAGAAACGAATACCGCGCACAAAAGCACATAATTGATATAGTAAATAAAACTGAAAACATTGTTCCCGTTTTATCCTATGTTCCGGTAAAAATTTCAGGAGAAAACACTGTTCAATCAATTACACTCAAGCAGGTTGAAACAGGCGAAGAGAAGTTAATTGAAACTGACGCTGTTTTTGTTTGTATCGGTCTTTCTCCTGAAAACAATGCTTTTGCAGAAATTGTCGAGTTGGATAAAAACGGTTATATTGTCGCTGATGAATCCTGTGAAACAACTTGCAAAGGTATATTTGCCGCGGGCGACACAAGAACAAAAGTTTTAAGGCAAATTGTTACGGCGGCCTCCGACGGAGCTGTTGCCGCGACAGCCGCCTTAACATATATAAATCAAACGGAGGGTTAAATATCAGATGAAAGAAAGCAGCAGACAGTACGCTCAGGAAGCTTATGAAATCGTAAAACACGCAGCCGAAAAAATCGGCTCACGGTTACCGGGTTCAGACAATGAAAAAAAGTTTGCGGATTATATGGGCCAAAAGCTCAAAGACATTGGTATTGAGCCTAAAAAGGAAGAGTTTACCGTTTCGCCGAGAGCGTCAATCGGCGGAATACCTTATGCTGGCTGGGCGGGAGTTATTTTTTGCGTTGCATCATATTTTGCGAGAGCAATACCTTACCTTTGGTTTGCTATGGCGGGCTTCGGCGTTGCTGTAATCATTTGGCTGGTTTTCAGCGTTTTTCTTTATAAACCCTGGTTCGATATGTTTTTTAAACAGGAAATCTCTCAGAATGTATATGGTGAGCTTTTGCCTGATGACGGAAAATATGATTACACCATAGTTCTTTCAGGTCATACCGATACAAGCTGGAACTGGAAGCACTCAGAGCATGCGTATAAATATAAAGATAAACCGGTTTTAGGCATAATTGCGACTTATGCCAAAGTTGGATTTGGCGCTGTTTGTTTCTTCGTTATGGCATTTTATTCTATATTTCAGGCGGTATATTACACTGCGCTTACTGTTTTTCAGGCAGAATGGGCAGTTATATGCCAATACGGCGCGCAGTATGGCTACACCAACAAATTTACAACTGTTTACGGTGTTCTTGATCAGATTTTTCTTTTTCTCCCGATTATCTGTTGCATTGGCTGTTTCTTTGTAATTATGTGGGCCGATCCCAATCCGCGTAACGCCTCCCGCGGCGCGATGGATAACGCTACCGGCATAGCATTAGGTTATGAGGTTATTAAATATTTCAAAGAAAATCCCGAAAAAATGCCCGCAAACTGCCGTATTATTGATTTAAACTGCGGTTCGGAAGAAGCGGGTCTCAGAGGCTCAATGGCATTTGTTAATGAGCATAAAGGCGAACCCATTCTTGAAAATGTTTGGAATATAAACATTGACTCCGTTGCCGATAAAGACTATTTTGAAGTTGTTATAAAAGATGACTGGCAGTTCACAAGATTTGACGCTGACCTTGAAAAAATGTTCAAAGAAACATTTAACGAACTCGGTATTGAAAGTAAAACAGGAGGTTGCATACATAACCCTGTAGGCGGTTGCGACAGTACCACTATGACAAAAGCGGGTATAAAATCCGTCACATTTGCTGCTCAGAATCCTGTTTTGACTTATTATTATCATACATGGCGTGATGTACCCGAGCGCTTTGATATGGAAACGGTAGGCGATGGATTTGATGTTATCTTAGGTGTAATTGAAAAAATAGATAAATTCCAGCAGGAAAAAGGGTTTAACGGCCCTCAAAAAAAATAATTATCAAAACCGGAAAGGATTAAATATGGGCTATAAAACCGATATTGAAATAGCGCAGGAATGTGAAATGAAACCGATAACGGAGATTGCAAAATCTGCGTTTGTTGACGAAAAATATATTGAACAGTACGGTAAATACAAGGCAAAAATCGATCCTGCGTTAATTAATGAAACAGAGCGTGAAAACGGCAAACTCATACTTGTTACCGCAATAACACCAACACCCGCCGGCGAAGGCAAAACAACAACTACAATAGGTCTTGCAGACGGACTTAAGCGTTTAGGCAAAAATGTAACGGTTGCGTTGCGTGAACCTTCACTCGGTCCTGTTTTCGGGGTTAAAGGCGGCGCGGCAGGCGGCGGATATGCGCAGGTTGTTCCAATGGAAGATATTAATCTTCATTTCACCGGTGATTTTCACGCAATAGGCGCGGCAAACAACCTTCTCGCGGCAATGCTTGACAACCATATCCAACAAGGTAATTCGTTAAACATTGATGTCAGAAAAATAACATGGAAACGCTGTGTTGATATGAATGACCGTCAGTTACGCAATATTGTTGACGGTATGGGCGGCAAAGCAAACGGCGTACCCCGTGAAGACGGGTTTGATATAACTGTCGCAAGTGAAATAATGGCGGTATTCTGCCTTTCATCGTCAATCAGCGATTTAAAAGAACGGCTTTCAAAAATAATTGTTGCATATACCTATGATGATAAACCTGTCACAGCGGGTGATTTAAAAGCGGTCGGCGCTATGACGGCTCTGCTCAAAGATGCCATAAAGCCCAACCTTGTTCAGACTCTTGAAGGTACTCCTGCTTTTGTTCACGGCGGTCCTTTTGCAAATATTGCGCATGGTTGCAACTCTGTTATGGCTACAAAACTTGCCCTTAAAATGGGGGATTATACAGTTACGGAAGCCGGTTTCGGCGCTGATTTAGGCGCGGAAAAATTTATTGATATTAAATGCCGTATGGCGGGTCTTGTGCCGGATGCCGTTGTTATTGTGGCAACGGTAAGGGCGCTTAAAATGCACGGCGGTCTTGCCAAAAACCAGCTTGCCGATGAAAATATCGAAGCGCTTGAAAAAGGCATTCCCAATCTGCTTCGACATGTGTCAAATATAAAGAATGTATATAAACTTCCATGCGTTGTTGCTGTTAACCGTTTTCCGACTGATACCGATAAAGAAATAGATTTTATTATTTCCAAATGCAAACAACTCGGTGTTAACACAGTTCTTTCAACCGTCTGGGCTGAAGGAGGGAAGGGCGGAGAAAACCTTGCTCGTGAGGTAATCCGACTCTGTAATGAAGAACAAGGTGAATTTACATTCTCTTATGAGCTTAACTGTTCCATTGAAGATAAAATACGAGCCGTTGTTAAAAAAATATACGGCGGTGATGATATTACTGTTTTGCCCAACGCTAAAAAACAAATTGAGCAGTTGACATCACTCGGATTTGACAATCTTCCCGTTTGTATCGCAAAAACTCAATACAGTTTTTCAGATGACCCTGCCAAACTCGGCGCACCTGAAAACTTTAATGTTACCGTTAAAAATGTTAAAGTATCCGCGGGCGCAGGTTTTATTGTTGTTTTAACCGGTGATATTCTGACTATGCCGGGTTTGCCGAAAAAGCCCGCCGCCGAAAACATCGATGTTGATGATAACGGTAAAATATCAGGCTTGTTTTAATTAAAAAAAATCACCACTGTGCGTTTTCAGTGGTGATTTTTTTCAGCCGAGAAGACTTTTTATAAGATTAAAAACATATTTAAAATCTTTAAAAACAATTTTAAAGGCATCAAAAAATGAGGTATTCCATTTTTCTGTTGTGTTGCAGTTTTCTGCGGTCATTGGTGATGCGGTATCGTCTTCTTTATTATAAACAATATATTGAGGCCAGTTTTCATCTTCAAAAACAGTAAATGTTCCCTCACTTGCCATAAAACTTATAAGTTCATTGAACACAAACGGAAAATCTCCGTGATCCAAATTTTTTATAAAAAATGTTGTATCCGGAAACAGGCATGTTGAGGCATCTACCTGCTTATCGGGCGATATATATTTTGCGGTTCCCTTTTCAGCTGCCTGTGTAAGATATTTTTTGTTGAATGTTTCATTAATTTTTACTGTTGTTGCTCCTTTGGATGATTTGCCGAGTTCAACCATACCGTCGGAGATAACATCATATTCTTTAACAACCGGAATCATTGCGATACCGTATTTTTCAATGTTATAAACATCAACACCGTTGTCAGCGCATTTTTTTAAAATCTCATCTGATTTCAAACCGATATTATAATGATAATTGTCAATAATCCTTATAAACTCCGCCCAATCATCATCATCGCCGAAGATTAACTTTTTCGCTTTTTCGTAATTTTCATCGTCAACCATCGACCAGTATCCGGGCCAAGTGCCGTATGAACCTTTAAGCAGGGTAGGGGTTACTTTATTTTTTACAATACCGTAAACGCGGTTAACCTCATTAAGCGCGAGTTTTACCCCTCCTATTTTGTTATATGCCGTTATGAAAGCTTTAATAAACTCAATTAATGTTTCATCATTTGTAAACAATGAATAGTCAAAATCCTGAGCATAATTTGTCAATGCGTTATTGTCAACAAACGCAGTTCCGCTGAACAGATGACTTACCGGTTCACATCCGTCGGCAGCGCTTGAATATAAAATAACATCCGAAACTTTATCTGTTCCGTATTCATCAAGATAGGCGAGAATTTCATTTGATCCCAGGCATCTGCCTAATAAACATACTTTGTTTTTATTTGTGCTTCGGCAAACAGCGGAAATGTATTTTTCAAGTTCGTCTGCTATTTCACAAGGATCTTTACGAAAATCATAATAAAACTTATGGTGGGTTATTTTGAACTTGCCGTCTTTTATATCCGGATAAACCTGGCTTGTGTGTTTATGATGAGAGCCGTTGTCAGGCTGGCCCTGAGTGTTGAGTGTCAGTTTTTCATAAACAGGCAAATAGGCATCATACAGCAAATTACAAAATTCATCATAATTATTGCTATAATAGCATTTAATAAACATTTTTAAATTTTCCTGCGTTAAAAACTGTGAAATGTAGTTTTCGGGAAGTTCAATCGGGTGAATGTATTCCGGTTCATCGGTTCCGTTATCGATTATTAATGCATCAGAAGCCTCGCCCGCAACATAAATAACAGGAATGTCACTGTAATGATCCGGGTCATCTACCGGAACAGCCGAAAAAGAAATCGGTACTGTAATTCCTGTTATTAAAACCAAGGCTAAAACGCAGGATAAAAGTTTTATATGTTTTTTACTCATTGCATTTCCAACTTTCTGAATTTACTGATTAAAAATTATACAATATTCAAAAGAAAAAAGCAACCGTGTGAGGTTGCTTCAATCTGTTGTAAATATCAGAACAATCTGAAAATATCCGAAAAACCTTTACCTCCAAGAATATTGAATAAAAGTCCACTGATCATTTTGAGAAAAGCGGCAAGACCTGTGTTCAGGCTCTCTGATATTTTATCCGAAAAATTCGGTTCCGAAGAAACACCGTTTATTTTTTTAATAATTCTGTCAAGTCTCGCGTCAGCGTTCCTGAAATCATTAACATCACAAACAGTGTTGTTTAAAGCGTTTTGAGCTTCTGTAAGCGCTTCGTCAAGTTCCTTAGCGTCATCTGATGAAAGTTTTGTTTTATCAATATTTTTGCCTGCGGCAATATTATTGGTGATTCCTCTTGAATGCCTGCCTTCGTTAAACTGAGGGTATTTGTCCGGGTAAGAATCTATGCTTAAAAATTCATTATCTGTAAGCAATGAAACGGCAAGCTTTAAAATTACATCATTTTGAGCGGTTTTTTCATGATTCTGGTTGTGGAAATAGAATGTGCTGTCGGGAAGAAGACCGGTGCCTGCGTCAACAAGTTTATATTTATCAACATATTTTTCTCCCTTTGCGGGAACATAGTCTTCCGGAAGCTGAACATCAACGGCAACACTCGTTGCGCCCATTGAAGTGGAGTCAAGCTGAATAATTCCGTCGGCATTCATTTTTTGCCAAGAATCGCATATCGGATAAAGAACTGAGTTGTAATCAACAATATTAAATACTTTTACTCCGTACTCGTCAATTTGATTTTGAATATTGTTTAATGAATTGATTTGAGCCTGATGAAAAGCGTCGGTTTGTTTGCGTAACACAGAGTGGTCGGCATCGCTCAAATATTTATTTGCGGCGCCCTCATAATTTGCCTTGGGCAAAAGAGCCCAAAGACAGGTGCTGTTGCCGATATAGTCTTCAATAAGAGTGTCAACGGCTTTATCAAGAATATCATTAACAACTTTGTTCGGCAGAATTCTGAGAACAATGTTAATCAAACTGCCTGTCCAAGATGAATCATCACTGTCGAGCAGCTGAGGGAAAATATCGCGGTAAAGTGCCTCATCGTCATCGATAAATCCTTTTTCATATATCTCGCCCAAAAGAACCGTTCCGTCAAGCGCTGGAACTATATAAATGATTTTATCGAGAACTTCACCCACCTGAGGATATCTATCAAGCAAATCATTCGCCAGAGAGCCGCCTTGGCTTATAGGAATTATATTAACCTTTCCGGTAGGAGAATTTTCAGCCGCTTTTTCAATTAATTTGTACAGTTTGTCAACTATTTTATTGATATTGCCAAGTGATTCATATGAAAAATAATACAAGTGGTCTTCACCGGCTACGGTAGCGTATTCCTGCAAAGGAATCTGGTCATAAATAAACTTAATATCTTCAGTTCTGCCTTCGGCTCTCAGTTCGGCGATTGAGCCGTCATAATAATCCGCTTTTACATTATTGATAAATTCACCGTTTAAGTCACATTTGACTTTTCCGCCGAGTGTTTCACCGAGAACATCCGCAACATTATCCGCAAGTTTTCCGCCCCAATCAATCTGAGTAAAAAGAGTAAGAAGAAGGGGACCGAGACATTTTTTAAGCGCGAGTTTTACAATGCTGTTTGTATCGTCAAGAAAGAAAGGCGCTTCATACTCTTTGCCTTCGGCGTTCAAAGCGATTGAACCGTCATCATTGTACAGTCTGACTTTTGACTGAAAAACGCCCGGAATAACAACAGCGTTGCTTATTTCTTCGGGATTAATGTTTTTATTTGTCAAAAATCCGTATTCATCATTGACTGATTCGCTTTCAGATGCAGAATTCTCCGCATAGATAAAAACAAACGATGTTGAAACAATCATCGTCAACGCGAGAAGAATTGAAATGATTTTAATTATGCTTTTTTTCATTTGCTCATATCCTTCCGATTTATATAATATTTTTTATAATTAAATCACATTTTTTTAAATATTACAATAGAAATATAGGTAAATTTGACAAATAATGTTTAATTGAATATATTAATATACGGTGATTGTAATGGAAAACAAAAAATGCAGTATTTTCGCAGCGGGAACACACTATTCCTTTGAAAAGCCATTAGATAACAGTTTGATAATTGCCGCTGACGGCGGTTGTGATTACTTGTTATCTCATAACATTGTTCCGGATTATGCAATAGGCGATTTTGATTCCGGCAAATGTCCCGATGGCATTCCCGCTGTAAAATTAAACCCTGTTAAAGACAAAACCGACACATTTGAAGCTGTTGAACTCGGAATTGAAAAGGGCTGTAGCGAGTTTCATATTTTCGGAGCAACCGGCGGAAGAACAGCGCACACTGCAGCAAACATTCAAACCCTTGCAATGCTTGCGGAAAAAGGAATGACCGGTTATATTTACGGAGATAATGAAGTTTTTGTAGTTATTGACAGCGGAGCGATAAAATTCAGTGAAAATTCAAAAGGCTACATTTCGATTTTCTCACTTGATACTGAATGTAAAGGTGTTTGCGAAAACGGTCTTAAATATTCTCTTGACAATTATAACCTTAAAAACACTTATCCTGTAGGTGTAAGCAATGAATTTACCGGTAATGAGGCTGAAATATCGGTTAAAATAGGTAAAATTCTTATAATTTTCTCATTTGATGCCGAAGTTAAAAGTGTAATTAATAAAATGCGGTGATGATTAATTTCATCACTTTTTATTAAAGTTCATTAAGAAGAACATCTTTGTTTGTTCCGTAAAAAATTTCATCCCTGTTGCTTATGAATTTGCAGAATTCTTCAAATTCATTCCATCTGTTGTAAATGTCAAATTCATATGAGTGCCCCCAGATGTATAAAAGCGCCGGCTTGTCGGTTTCAAGCTCAATAAACTTTTTGCCCAATTTCAACATATCAGAATATTCACGATGATGCCCGACTGTCGGTCTGAACTCAAATAAATTGCTTTGTATTTCAAAATTATGAGTGCTGACAGTGGTTCTGCAGTATTTTACTCCCGTGTTATTTTTTATTATTTCGGCAACTCTTCTGTCAAAATTAACTCCACCGCCCGGGTATGCGAAACCGACCACTTCATAACCCGCAAGTTCCGACAAGGCTATTCTGTCATTTTCAACTTCATTGATTATTTCTTCATCACTGAGTCCGGGAAGCATAGGGTGCGTAAGCGAATGAGAAGCAATTTCATGCCCTTCGTAAATTCTTTTTATTTCTTCCGGTCTCGGTTTACAATGCGCAACGGTTACGCCGTCCCGAACCAACAGACCGGCGGTACCCAAAAGGCCGGAATTGATGTTGAAAGTGCATTTAAGACCGTATTTATTGAAAATATCAATAAGCCGTTTGTCCTGAGTGACTCCGTCATCATAACTGAATGTTATTGCCTTTAATTTTCCATTAAACATTTCATTATCATCTCCGTTTATTTATAGATTATAATATTTATTGTTGAATCATTCAATAAAAACAACATATTTTTATTGATTAAAAATTTACCGTATGATAAAATATTAAAGGTGATTTTTCATGATTGATTTTAATAAATCTCTTTTTGAAAACACAAGAAATAATCTTATTCTTTGCGCACACAGAGGCTTGTCATCGTCAAATATTCCCTGCAACACTTTGTCGGCTTTTAAAGCCGCGCTAATGGCAGGGGCGGATATGGTTGAACTTGATGTTTCAATAAGCAGAGACGGCAAGCATTTTGTTTTTCATCCCGGAATGGAATATGCGCATCTGTGCAGAAAAAAATTTGTTGCCGTCATGAACTCAAAAAATGTTGAAAAACTCCGTTTTGTCAATCAGGATAATTCTTCAACAGATTATGCTGTAGATAAACTTGAAAACATTTTTGATTTTCTTAAAGGTAAATGTTACATCAATGTAGATAAATTCTGGACTGATGTGCCGGGTATTACTCAATGCATAAGAAAATGCGGTGTTGAGAAACAGGTTATTGTAAAAACCGGAGTGAACAAAAACTATATTGATAAAGTTATAAAGTATGCTCCCGATTTAATGTTTATGCCCATTGTAAAGCATAATGATGATATTACTGATCGCCTTGTTGAAAAGGGCATTAATTGCATAGGCGCCGAGGTTCTTTTTGACAATGAGAACGCCCCGGTCGCTTCACCGGAATATATTTCGCAAATGCACAAAAAAGGCAGAATTGTTTTTGCTAACGCTATTGTTTATAATAAAAATGATATTCTGGCCGCGGGTCATTCCGATGACAATTCTATAGCAATTTCTCCCGATTACGGTTGGGGCTGGCTTGCCGACAGAGGTTTTGACATTATTCAGACAGATTGGTGTGCTTTGGCGAAAACTTATCTTGATAACAGAAACGGTGATTTCAAGTGATTGAAAAAAGCAATTATGAAATCAATAAATATATTAAACTCGGTAAAGGCACTGTGAACGGGCAGGGTGTAGGTCCCGTCAGTCAAATGCGCTACGGTCTGTTTCCGATGTCATATAACGGCTGTGAAATGATAGCCATCTATAACTTTTTATATCTTGAAAAAATAGATAATCCCGACCTTGCCGAAATCGCTTTTGAAATGTATCCGAAAAGCGGAGTGCTTATGGGCGTATTCGGCTCTAACCCTTACTTGCTCCATAAATATTTCGATAATAGGAACATTAAAATTAAAAGATATTACAATATCAAAAGCTTTTTCAAACAGCTTGAGTCGTCAAAATACGGAATTGTTTCTTTCTGGAACGCGCACCATCCTTTTCACGGGCTTCATACCGTTTGCGTTGAAAGCATTAAAAACGGTATAAGAGTATATAACAGAAGCAATAAAAAAGATGTTCCGGTTGATTACAAAGATTATTCGGAATTTGTTGACCGAGCAAGATTTATCTGCGGATATTTATTTAAATAAGCATAAAATTATAAAACTTGTTTTATCAGAACGGAGAGTGTTTATGAGTTACGCCGATGAAGTGTTTATCAAAAATTGCAAAGACATCCTCGAAAACGGAATATGGGACACCGACAGGGAGGTCAGACCTCGTTGGGATGACGGCACTCCCGCGCACACAGTTAAAAAATTCTGCATAGTTAACAGATACAATCTTCAGGAAGAATTTCCAGCTTTGACTCTCAGAAAAACTTTTATAAAAAGCGCTGTTGATGAATTATTGTGGATTTGGCAAAAAAAATCCAATAATGTTAAAGATCTCGGCAGCCATGTGTGGGATTCCTGGGCGGATGAAAACGGCTCCATAGGTAAGGCGTACGGTTATCAGCTAGGTGTAAAACATCATTATCCCGAAGGTGATTTTGATCAGGTTGACAAAGTGCTTTATGATTTAAAACATAACCCCGCAAGCCGCAGGATAATGACTAACATATATGTTCACCGGGATTTGAGTGAGATGGCGCTTTATCCCTGCGCTTACAGTATGACATTCAATGTTACGGGCAACAAACTTAACGGTATTTTAAATCAGCGCTCACAGGATATGCTCGCCGCCAACAGCTGGAATATATGCCAGTATTCCGCTCTTCTTTGTATGTTTGCTCAGGTCAGCGGTTTTCAGCCGGGTGAGATAGTTCATGTTATTGCGGACGCCCACATTTATGACAGGCATATTCCCATTGTTGAAGAGCTTATTTCGAGAAAACCTTTTGATGCGCCCAAATTCGTTCTCGACAGCAGCATCGATGATTTCTATAAATTCACTAAAGACAGCGTTTCGCTTGTTGATTATAAATATCACGAGTTTAATTCAAAATTCCCTGTCGCGGTCTGATTATATGAGGTGATTTATTTATGAACGCTATAGTTTGTGTTGACAATAACTGGGGTATCGGCAGAGATAACGATCTTCTCTATCATATTCCTGCAGATATGAAGTTCTTTAAAGAACACACAATGGGCAATGTTGTTGTTATGGGTATGGCAACAATGCTGTCATTGCCCGGTCAAAAACCTCTGGCAGGCAGAACCAATATTGTTATTGCCGATGATAATGATTTTAAGCCCGAAGGCGTTATTGTATGCCGCTCAATGGATGAGTTGCTTGCAAAACTCAAAGAATTTGAAAGCGATAGAATTTATGTGTGCGGCGGAGCATCGATTTACGCGCAAATGATTGATTACTGCGATACCGCATACATCACAAAGGTTGATTCGGTTGATGAAAACGCGCAGAAATTTTTCCCGAATATGGATGAAAAAGCAGATTGGTCGGTAACTTACGAAAGTGAAACAATGGAGCATAACGGTCTGAAATTCAGATTTGTAACCTATTCAAAATGAAAACATTACAGGAAATTGTTGACAACAGTAAATATATAGTTTTTTTCGGCGGGGCGGGGGTTTCAACCGAAAGCGGGATTCCGGATTTTCGAAGCGTTGACGGTTTATATAATCAAACTTATAAATTTCCTCCCGAAACAATCCTCAGTCACACTTTTTTTATAAACAACACAGAGGAATTCTACCGTTTTTACCGCAACAAAATGCTTTTTAATGATAAGAAGCCGAACGCTGCTCACACAACTCTCGCAAAACTTGAAAAAGCCGGAAAACTTAAAGCTGTAATTACACAGAATATTGACGGCCTTCACCAGGCGGCAGGCAGTAAAAATGTGTTTGAACTTCATGGGTCTGTTCACAGAAATTACTGCACAAAATGCGGCAAATTCTATGATTTTGATTTTATATTTAACAGCACCGGAGTACCTTTATGCGATTGCGGAGGAATAATCAAACCCGATGTTGTGCTGTATGAGGAATCTCTTGATGACAAAACGGTTATGTCGTCAATTAATCATATTCAAAAAGCCGACACACTTATTATCGCGGGAACGAGTCTGACAGTTTACCCTGCGGCGGGTTTTGTGCGATATTTCAACGGTAACAATCTTGTGCTTATTAACCGTGACAAAACGCAGATGGATAATATGGCAACATTTATTACTCACGAAAATGTCGGCAAAGTGTTATCTGAATTAGAGGTATGAATAATGGCAAGAAAAGCCGACAAAAACACAAAAGCTAAAATTGTAAACGCGGCGTGGAAACTGTTTTATGAACAGGGTTATGAAAACACAAGCGTCGAAGAAATAGTTTATGAATCAGGCACTTCAAGAGGTTCTTTTTATCACTATTTTGAAGGCAAAGATGACTTGCTCAACTCTTTATCCGACCTGTTTGACGGCAAATACGAGGAATTGAAAAACAATCTGCCGGAGAGTATGAGCTGTTTTGAAAAGCTGATGTTTCTCAATCTTGAGTTATTCAAAATGATGGAAAACGAAACTCCGTTTGAACTTGTTTCACGCCTCTATTCATCTCAGATGACAACAAAGGGCAGCAAAAGCCTTCTTGACCATAACAGAGTTTATTATAAACTTTTACGCAAAATTGTTGCCGATGGTCAAAAATCCGGCGAATTCCGCGATGATATTTCACTCAACGAGTTTGTTAAGGCGTACGCGTTGTGCGAACGGGCAATAATAAACGATTGGTGCTTATGTAACGGCGAGTACTCTCTTGCCAAATATTCCGAAACTTTATTGCCGATTTTATTTAAAGGTTTTTTAAAATAATTTTTTTAACGGTGCTTTAATTGTTCTACTGACAGTTTTTTAAAAAAATGTTAAAATTAAGGTAGTATTCTTTAAATCACTTTACGGAGTACAGATTAAATTCTGTACTCCGTTCTGTATTTCATTCTTTTAATTCTTGTGCTATAATCATCAAGATTTTTATTCAGGAGGAAAAATATATGAGAATAGCTCTCTATGCGGCAATCATAATATATCTTATAATGATGCTGTCAATAGGAATTTCACAATCCAGAAAAAACAAAACGACAGATGACTTTTATCTCGGCGGAAGAAAATTGGGTCCGTTTGTCACAGCTATGAGCAGTGAGGCTTCCGATATGAGCAGTTGGCTGCTTATGGGCTTGCCCGGTGTAGCTCTAATAACAGGCCTTGCGGAAGCGTCGTGGACCGCAATCGGCCTTGCGGTCGGCACTTACGTTAACTGGCTTATTGTTGCCAAACGGCTTCGCCTTTATTCTGAAAAAATCGGCGCCGTGACAATTCCCGAGTTTTTCTCCAAAAGATTCGGTGATGATAAAAATGTTCTTTCTCTTATTGCCGCAATAATAATTATTATATTCTTTGTTCCCTATACTGCATCGGGATTTTCTGCTTGCGGCAAACTTTTTTCAACAATATTTCCCAACCTCGGTTATATACCAGCGATGATTATCTCCGCGGCGGTTATCGTTATTTACTGCACAACCGGCGGATTTCTTGCCGCTTCAACTACAGACTTTGTTCAGTCAATAGTTATGACGATTTCACTTTTTGTTGTGCTTGGCATAGGTGAAGCTTTTGCGGGCGGTTTCGGTTCTGTTTTCAACAATGTTGCCCAAATGGACGGATTTCTTAACCTTTTCAAAGGCTTTGATGTTACATCAATGACTACCGGCAGTTACGGTGCTTTACCTGTTGCTTCCACACTCGCATGGGGTCTCGGCTATTTCGGCATGCCTCATATTCTTCTCAGATTTATGGCTATTGAAAACCCTTCAAAGCTTAAAACATCAAGAAGAGTCGCGTCAGTGTGGGTCGTCTTTTCAATGGCAATAGCAATTCTTATCGGCGTTGTCGGTTATTGCCTTATGCAGAAAGGCATTGTAGGGCCTTATGACAGCTCTTCCGCCGCTGAGACTGTAATTATTGATATAAGCAGGTTTATTTCATCTAAAGGCTTCATAGCCGCGTTTGCCGCTGGTGTATTCCTTTCCGGTATTCTGGCCTCAACAATGTCAACAGCCGACTCCCAGCTTATCGCAGCCTCATCATCAGTTACAAAAGATATTGTTAAAAACTTCTTTAAGTCAACTATTTCCGAAAAGAAGCTTATGATAGTTGCGAGATTATCGGTTATTGTGATTGCCATAATCGCTGTTTTTCTTGCGAGAAACCCCAACTCATCTGTTTTCAGAATTGTTTCATTCGCATGGGCAGGCTTTGGCGCGGCGTTCGGACCCGCAATGCTTGCCGGCCTTTTTTGGAAAAGAACAAACAAATGCGGCGTTCTTGCCGGTATGATTTCGGGTGCTGTAATGATTTTCTTCTGGAAATTCGGCATCAGAAACTGGTTTGCGGACACTGCGTTGAATATTTACGAACTGCTTCCTGCGTTTATAGTCAGCCTTATTTTTATTATTGTTGTTTCTCTTATCACTTCAAAGCCCGGGAAAAACATTACAGCTGTATTTGATGAAGTAAAAAAAGAAATTAAATAATCAGTTTAATAATCATATTTCCCGTGATTAAACAGCAGCTTGTTTATCACGGGATTTATTTTTTTATACACAAGATTATATAATAGCACTCGGCATAGTAACGGATAAGGAACGCAAAGCGACAATCCGCAACACAAGAACGCTGATGAACGGAGCGCACCCGTGACAGCCACGCACACCTTGACGGTGAAATAAGAAAATGGAACGAGCGTTTCAGCAACGGTTTACGCTATCCGCAAGACCCGTAGGGCGAAGCGGAAGAACTCGCATTAAAACAGGCAGCAAGAGCAATTAAAATCAAATAAAAAATAATCAGACAGATAAAAAACCGGCTGAAATCCGATTAAAGATTCAGCCGGTTAAATTATTTATTTTGTAGAGTTTTTCTGCGCGATTTCTTCGGGGGTTTTATATCCTTTTCTTATAAGAAGATTGTCAATTCTCTCAACAGGATCAAGCAGTTTGCTTACGGAGTTGTCATGATTGAGGTTATCTACAATATATGCGCAGTATTTGGAAAGGTCAACTTCAACATACCATTCTTTTTCAAGAAGCTCAGGCATTCTGTAAACAAGATTTGTTGTAAAGCATTTGTCGAAATAACCTTCTTCATACGCCTTGTCAAAAAGCTCGAACCCGTTGCAGAAAAGGCCGAACGCCGTGCAAATATAAATTCTCTTTGCCTTTAAAGCTTTAAGCTTTTTGGAAACATCAATCATTGATTCGCCGGATGAAATCATATCATCAACTATAATAACATCTTTGCCTTCTACATTATCGCCGAGGAACTGATGTTCAATAATAGGATTTCTGCCTTTAACCACTCTTGAATAATCGCGGCGTTTATAAAACATACCGAGGTCAACGCCTAAAACGGTTGAGTAGTAAATACATCTGTGCATACCGCCCTCATCGGGAGAAATAATCATAAGATGTTCTTTATCAATTTTGAGGTTGTCAACAGTTTTTGTAAGTGCCTTTATCATCTGATAAACAGGCTGAACATTTTCAAAACCGCAAAGCGGAACAGCGTTTTGAACACGCGCATCGTGTGCGTCAAAAGTAATAACATTATCAACACCGAGGTTGGTGCACATCTCCTGAAGCATCAAAGCGGCGTCAAGAGATTCCCTGCTCATTCTTTTGTGCTGCCTGCCTTCGTAAAGCATAGGCATAATAACGGTTATTCTTCTCGCCTTGCCGCCTACAGCGCTTATGGCGCGTTTAATATTTGCGTAGTGGTCATCGGGGCTCATCGGAACTTCCTGACCGTACATTTCATATTTGACGCCGTGGTTAAAGCAATCGCTTATAATAAAAATATCATAGCCGCGCACGCTCTGGTTAATTACACATTTTGCTTCACCGGTGCCGAACCTTGAAAAAGTGGCGTTGATTAAAAATGTGTCTTTATGGTATCCCTGAAAAGCAAGGTCATCCTTGTGATTGTCTTCTCTCTCAACTCTCCATTCAACAAGATACTTGTCAATTTTAGCGGCCAATTCTTCACAGCCCGGCAGTGCAATAAGGCCGAGTTTACCGATAGGCAAAGTGTTGAAATCCTCAAAATCAGGCATATAAAAACCCCTCCGTAATAAATATAGATTAAAGAACACAAAATATTGCGGTCAATAATAATATTACAACAATATGTAATAATTTAAAAGATATTTTCAGAAAATAATTTTAAAAATAAATAT
>R25__coassemble_613_pt1 | contig 20775 bp, 19 predicted proteins | sample R25__metabat2_low_PE_027 | metagenome-assembled genome bin R25 | reverse complement strand
TAACAGGGCTTATAGCCCTTGTGCAAACCACCCGTTTTACGGGTGGTTATGATTAATGAGCAATGAAAGTGACTTCATCAGTGCGTCAGCCTGTCTTCATTTTATACTTACTTCAAATAAATGAACTTGATACCGATAAATATATGACAACAAAAATTATTCTGCTCGAATCGCTTTATCGGCGTTATCGGTTCCACGTCTTTTTGGCACCGGAAAATGCCTTCCGCTCGGTGTTTGAAGGTGTGAAGTTGCGCTTTCTGCGCTTGCTTTTTTTAGAAAACTTGTTTATAATGCGTTTGGTTGCTTATCATAAATATTTAATAAGACAAGTCTAACTCAGTTACAAGTCAGTTACGGCTTGATCAAACAAGAAAGGTGCACTTATGGCGATTTTTTTCAAAAGAATCATATCGTTTTTTCTGTCCTTTTTTATGATTTTGGGACTGAACAGCGGAGGGGTCGAGATGAAAAACGAAATACCTGTTCCCGAGTTAAATCTGTCTGCTGAAGATATAACAAACGGTTATACGGTAACGGTCCCGCTGAGCTCCGGAACAATGAGCTTCAACCGTATTTCATTTTCTTACGAGGCAACTTCGGCTGTTCGCGCTGTCATCTCATACAGGATGGACAGAGAAACAGCAGAGGAAGAATTGTTGCTGAGCTCGAAATCGTTCAGTACATCCATGCTGCTTAACGGTTACTTTGACCGCAAGACTGCGTCGCGCCTTATCTCCGTGCGCTTTGAGCCTGTCATTAAAGGAGAAAACTGTGTTCTCAGTGTTTCAAATTTTACCTGCGATCTGCAAAATGCGCCGAACGATGACATTCTTTTTATCGAGAACAATCATTACAAAGTAGGCATCAACCTGAGATGGGGCGGCGGGCTCTCATGGTTTGAAGATAAGGATAACGGCAATTACGAGAATCTTCTGAACAGTCATGACACCGGCCGTCTTGTGCAGCAGTCATATTACGGACCGTCGGAGATCGATGGTTATGAAAACGGTGTGTATGTCGATACCGTATGGGGCTACAATCCCGTGCAGGGCGGCGACCAGTATGGCAACAACAGCAAACTTGTGGACGTTGAAAAAACCGATGATGAAATCCGCGTTGTCTGCCGTCCTCTCGATTGGGCGCAGGACAATATGCTCACACAAACATATTACACAAGCGTGTATAAACTTACGGACAAAGGGCTGACCGTAAAAAATACGGCGGTGGATTTTCTTCAGACACCCTGGACGGACAGAGAACAGGAACTTCCGGCGTTTTATACCGTCAGCGCGCTCGGCAATTTTTGGTTTTATGACGGCGATAAGCCCTGGACAGGCGATGAATTGCGCGTGGAGCGCAACCTGCCGTTCTGGGCAGGGAAACCCGCGTTTAAACTGAAGAACGGAAATAACGAAACATGGTGCGCGTGGACTGACGACAGCGGCTACGGTGTGGGGCTGTTTACACCGAAAGCAACTTCTTTGCTCGCGGGTCGTTACCTGTATGACGGTTCCGCCGATGCGGGATCCGACTCCACTAATTATGTGGCTCCGCTCGGCGTTTTCGGGCTGAAATTTGACGAGCCTTACAGCTATTTTTGCTACTTGACGGCGGGAAGTGTAGATGAGATAAGAAATACTTTCGGAAGTGGTGATAATCTGATGAGTGGTGTTTTCAGACGCGTTTTCCCCGATATGGGTGTGTGCGACCCGCATGTGCATATTTTTGAAGGCAAAGCCTATCTGTTTTCCAGCCACGATTACGGTCCGGGTCAACCGATCTACCGCATGGATGACTGGCGCGTGTTTTCCTCAGACGATCTTGTCAACTGGAAGCTTGAATTCACGCTTCACCCGGAGGATACCTTTCTCGGAACGGATCGTGAATGCTACGCCACCGACGCGGCTGAACGAAACGGCAAATACTATCTTTATTTCTCCGATCAACAGCGGTGCACCGGCGTTGCGGTAAGTGAGAACGGTCCGGGCGGACCGTATGTTGACGCTCTCGGGAAACCGCTTCTCCCGCAGGGGCTCGCGGATACCGCATGCTATGACCCGACAGTATTCATCGACGATGATGAAAACAAAACGCCTTATATTATGTTCGGATATACGGTTGTCGGCAAAAAGTATTATATCGCGCGGCTTAACGAGGATATGATTTCACTTGCGGAAGAACCGAAGGCGGTTGAAATCATTGACGGCTGGGAGAATGACGCGTGTTGGATTACAAAGTGGGGTGACACCTACTACCTCAATTCTCACGGCGGCGATTACGCGACAAGCAAGAGCATATACGGGCCTTATACATACCGCGGTAAAATCTGTGAGGACTGCTTTACCGACCACGGCACATTCTTCACATTCCATAACCAGACTTATTTTACCTACGGCGTTCCGGAAAACTACGGCAGTGGCGAGCCGCTTGATCCGTATTACAGAACGACGAAGTTTGTTTACGCTCATATGAAAGACAACGGCGATATAGTGACAGATGAATTTATTAAAAAAGTCGGGGTCGGTCAGTATGACGCAACTTGGGAGGCAATCAACGGCGAGTGGTTTTTTGACGCTGCCGACGATATTATCAAAAAAGAAAACGCTGAACGAATTAAGCTTAAAAATATAAAGGACGGTTCTTATCTGTCATTCCCGAATATCAATAATATGCCGGCAAACGCTGTATTGAAACTCCGTGTCGCAAACGGAAATGAACAATCCTGCACGGTGGAAATACACAAAGACAGTCCCGACGGTGAGCTGCTCGGCAGCTGCGTCGTCGGAAACACGGGGGGCTTCGATAAATTTGAGCCTTTCACCGTTGCCCTGAGCAACACGGCGGGAACAAACGGAATCTGTTTTGTTTTCCGTACCGAAGCCGGCGAGGCGCTGCGATTTGAAGATTTCAGCTTTGCAACAGCCGGTTGATTATTTTCTTTAATATTATCTTAATAACAAAAATCCTGTCGTTTGAGCGGCAGGATTTTTGTTTGGAGTTTTCAATTATGTTTTCAATATTCAATAATAATTATTTGCCGACACAAAGCGGTAATCGGGATGCTTCTCGCACTGTAATAAGCAATCGCACAGCGCAGTACCTTTTCTTACCGTAAGCTGTTTTACCTGCTTTCAGTGAGCTTTTCGGGTGAATTTCCGCTGCTCAGAACAGTCAGCAAAATCAGTACGGGGAAAACGATTGCGGCAAGCAACCCCGTTTTAAGGTTGTCGTTTACCGCGCCGGAAACAAACCCGACAAGCGTGGGTCCGGCTGAGCAACCCACATCGCCGGCAAGCGCCATAAAAGCGAACATAGCCGTGCCGGCTCCTTTAATGCCCGCAGAAGCAAGGCTGAAGGTTCCGGGCCAGAACAGACCTACCGAAAATCCGCAAAGGGCGCAGCCGACAAAGCCGGCCGCGGGGTTTTTTGTGAGTGTGGCGGTAAGGTAAGATATAATGCACATAACAGAACAGATTGCCATTGCCTTTTTCAAAGGCAGTTTTTCGCTGAATTTGCCGTAAAGGGCGCGTGATGTTCCCATAAGAACGGCAAACGCGCAAGGTCCGGCGAGGTCGCCCGCGGTTTTTGAAACTCCGAGTGCCGCTTCGGCAAAAGCGGATGCCCACTGGCTCATTGCCTGTTCGGAAGCTCCCGCACAAACCATAAGAAGCATAAACATCCAGAAAAGCTTGTTCTTCACAAGCGCCTTTACGGGCGCCGGCTCTTTGTTCTGCGTAATTGAGTAAATGGGAACCTTTGAAAAATAGAAAGCGTTGAAAACGGGAACAATCGCCCACAGCGCCGCCGCGATATACCAGTGCTTAATGCCGAAGACATGAAAAAACACGGTGGAAATTACCACCACTCCGACATGACCCCAGCAATAAAATGAATGCAGAAGGCTCATTGCCGCCTCTTTTTTCTGAGTCGGGCACGCTTCGACTATCGGGCTTATCATAACCTCTATAATTCCGCCGCCAATCGCGTAAATCACAACACTTATCAGTATGGCGGCGTAACTGTTTGTCAGTATTTGCGGCAAAAAAGCAAGCCCGACAAGACCGAGCGCCGAAAAGATATGCGCGGCAATAATGCACACTCTGTACCCGATGCGGTCAACCGCTTTCGCGGAAAGAAAATCAACGGCAAGCTGTACCGCGAAATTGATTGTGGTAATAAGAGCAATTCTGTCAAGGCTCAGCCCGAACTGTCGGGAGAATGTCAGAAACAGAAGGGGAGCGAAGTTGTTTATTATCGCCTGTGTTATGTAACCTAAATAACTTGCGTAAATTGTATGATTGTAATTGTCTTTTATTTTCATATTTATAACCTTATTATATTTCAGTGCCTGCATATTATACAACAATTGCTTTTTCAAAACAAGAGAATCTCTCTTCTAAAACAAAAAAATAAAAAAATTAACGAAAAACATTAAAAAATACTTGACAAATTTAAAATTGTTGCTACAATATGATTAACGATAAACATTAAATTTTTAATTTTTCGGAGGGAAAGTATGGAAAAAGGAAAAATCAGATCAATCAACACAATCAATGTAGCCGGTAAGGTCGGTCGCATAATATCCGTCTTTCTTGTTATAGCGGTGATAACCTGTATGGTTATTACCGGAATTCTTACTGCCGGCGTAATAAGGATATCCAATCAGGATATCACTGTCAGAGTCTCAAGGGAAATTGACAGTGAATCGTCCGGCAATTTTCTTGATATGCTGAACTCGTTCATAAAAATCGACGGCGTTGACAATCTCAGCGATCTTGTTCCCGAAGACGGGCAGGTTATTACAGCGGGCAAAGAGGGCAAGGATATTACGATTGACGACAGCGATTTTTCTGAAATCAATGTTACAAGAAAAGGGAGTGCTCTTACCGTAAATACGAAGGCGCATGAAACGGTTTTCAGCGTTAAAAGAGTAATCGTAAACCTTGTTGTAACCTTTGTGATGCTCGGAACAGCCGCGTTTGCAATACACACGGTAAAGTGGCTTATGAAAGCGCTTGAAATATGCGAAACACCGTTTTGCGAAAATGTAATCAAGAAGATGACGCTTTTTGCAAACTCGCTTATTCCCGTGATTATTATGAACACATTGTGCAACGCTGTGTGGAACTCTCTGGGCAAAGGCTCGGAATTGAATATTTCATTAAATATAGGCAGCGTTCTGCTGGTGGCAGTCGTATATCTTCTGATTGCTGTTTTCAGATACGGTGCGCAGCTTCAGCAGGAAGCTGATGAAACTCTTTGATAAAGGTGACGGATATGGGAAAAATAGTTCTTCGACTCGACAGAGTTATGGCGGACCGCAAAATGAGCCTCAATGAACTTTCCGAAAAGGTAGGAGTTGCCAATGTCAACCTCTCAAAACTCAAAAACGGTCATGTGAGCGCAATCAGATTTTCAACGCTCATCGCGCTGTGCGAGGCGCTCAACTGTCAGCCCGGCGATATAATGGAATACGAACCCTGATAAAACATAAAAGCAGTCGCTGTCAGGCGGCTGCTTTGTTCTGTAATTGTGATTACTGTTTAAGAGATTTCAGGTGCTTTTTTATCGCGTTGAAAGTTTTGTCGCTGATATAGTGCTCTATTCGGCACGCGTCATCGGTCGCGGTCTGTTCATCGACCCCCAGGCACATAAAAATCTGTGTCAGGGTTGTGTGACGGTCATAAATCCGCTTTGCGAGTTTTTTACCCTCGGCGGTCATAATAATGCTTCCGCTGTCGTCAACCTCTACAAGCCCGCGTTTTTCGAGCAGGCTTATTCCGCGTGTAATTGAGGGCTTCGCGTAATTCAGGTGCTTGCTGACATCGATTTTTCTTACATTATCAAGTTGCTTTGAAAGAATATAAATTGTTTCAAGGTACATTTCCGCGGATTCCGCATCTGCCATTTTTATCACCTCTCTATTATTTTTATAATATCATACAGTGAAAAAAATTTCAAGTTTTAACTTAAGACGGTTGTTTTTTTGAAAATACTCTTGACAAGTTAGCTAAAACTAACTATAATACAGTGTGGTTAGCAAACACTAACACTTTTACGCAAACAAGCCGGTTGAACCGGCGGAATGGAGGGTGTTATGATACCGCTCGCGGTTCTCGGAGACGGCAACGAAGGCATAATCAAAAGAATTGCCGGCAAGCCGGAAGTTAAAAAACACCTTGAAAACCTCGGCTTTATTGTCGGAGACAGGGTTAATGTTATAACAGAGCAAAACGGCAACATTATTGTTAAGGTTAAAGAATCGAGAATTGCCATAAGCAGAGAAATGGCGATGAAGATTTACGTTTGAACACTGACTTAAAAGGAGGAGTTACAATGACACTTAAAGATGTCAAAATCGGCAGTACCTGCACCGTTAAACGCATTCACGGCGAAGGCGCTCTTAAACGCAGAATAATGGATATGGGCATAACAAAAGGCGTAGAGATTTATGTGCGCAAGGTTGCCCCTCTCGGCGACCCTGTTGAAATTACCGTGCGCGGTTATGAGCTTTCAATCCGCAAAGGCGACGCGGAATTGATTGAAATTGTGTAATTTTTTTGCTTTAAAAGTTAGCTTCAACTAACTTAGAAAGGATGATGATATGAGTATTAAAATAGCGCTTGCGGGCAACCCGAACAGCGGCAAAACAACACTCTTTAACGCTCTTACAGGCTCAAATCAGTATGTGGGCAACTGGCCGGGCGTTACCGTGGAGAAAAAAGAAGGCAAACTCAAGAAAAACAGCGATGTAACAATCACCGACCTTCCGGGTATTTACTCTCTTTCGCCTTACACCATTGAAGAAGTTGTCGCGAGAGATTATCTTATTGATGAAAAACCCGATGCCATAATCAACATAGTTGACGGCACAAACCTTGAAAGAAACCTTTACCTCACAACTCAGCTTGTTGAACTCGGAATTCCCGTCGTTGTAGCTGTCAATATGATGGATGTTGTAAAGAAGAACGGCGATGTGATTGACATTAACGAGCTTTCACGCAGTATTGCGTGCCCTGTTGTTGAAATATCAGCGCTCAAAGGCACGGGCATAGATAAAGCGGTTGAAAAGGCGATTGAAGCAGCAAAGGGCAAGCCTTCCGTTCCGCAGCACAGTTTCAGCGGAGTGGTTGAGCACGCCCTCGCTCACATTGAAGAAAGACTGCTTCACGATATGCCTTCGGAACAGCAGAGATGGTATGCTGTAAAACTCTTTGAGAGTGATGAGAAGGTTATTGAAAAGCTTAAAATAAGTCAAAGCGACCTTGATCATATTAAAGAGGATATTCAGGCGGCGGAAACCGAGATGGATGACGACGCGGAATCTATAATCACCAATGAGCGATATGTCTATATTTCATCTGTTATTCAGTCCTGTTATAAAAAGGCGAACAAAGGTAAACTCTCAACATCCGATAAAATAGACAAAATAGTAACAAACAGGTTCCTCGGTCTTCCCATTTTTGCCGCGGTTATGTTCCTTGTTTATTATATCGCAATGCAGACAATAGGCGCCTTTGCAACCGATTGGGTAAATGATGTGCTTTTCGGTGAGTGGGTTCCCAACGGGGTCAGCGCCCTGCTTGAAAGCCGCGTTCCCGAATGGCTGTTCGGCCTTATCAATGACGGTATTGTAGCCGGTATCGGCGCAGTTCTCGGCTTTGTTCCTCAGATTCTTGTTCTGTTTGTTATGCTTGCTTTCCTTGAGGGCTGCGGCTATATGGCGCGTGTTGCCTTTGTTATGGACAGAATCTTCCGCCATTTCGGTCTTTCGGGCAAATCATTTATCCCGATGCTTATCGGCACGGGCTGCGGTGTGCCCGGTATTATGGCTTCGCGTACAATTGAGAATGAGCGCGACCGCCGTATGACCATTATGACAACAACCTTTGTTCCCTGCTCGGCGAAGCTTCCGATTATCGGTCTTATAGCCGGCGCTCTGTTCGGCGAATCCGGTCTTGTCGCAACATCGGCATATTTTATCGGTGTTGCCGCTATAATCGTTTCGGGTATTATGCTTAAAAAGACCAAGCGTTTCGCGGGCGATCCCGCTCCGTTTGTTATGGAACTTCCCGCGTATCACCTTCCCACGGTAGGAACGGTTCTGCGTTCAACATGGGAGCGCGGCTGGTCATTCATCAAAAAAGCCGGTACGGTTATTCTGCTTTCGACAATTGTTATCTGGTTCTTCCTTGCCTTCGGTTTTGAAAACGGCTTTGGTATGGTTGAGGATGTTGACAATTCGCTTATGGCGAAAATCGGCAATGTTTTCGCTTGGCTGTTTATTCCGCTTGGCTGGGGCAGCTGGAAAACAGCGGTTGCCGCGGTTACCGGACTTATAGCAAAAGAGAATGTTGTAAGCACATTCGGTCAGCTTTATCACTACGGCGGCGAACTTGCCGAAAACGGCGACGAAATCTGGAGCGCGCTTGCGGCTGATCTCAACGCTATGAGCGGCGGCCACGCAGGCCTTGCGGGCTATTCCTACCTTATTTTCAACCTTCTGTGCGCACCTTGCTTCGCGGCGATCGGCGCGATTAAGCGTGAGATGAACAACGCGAAATGGACCTGGTTCGCTATCGGCTATCAGTGCGGATTTGCCTACCTTATTTCGCTTATCGTCTTCCAGTTCGGCTGCCTTTTCACCGGCGATATTACAAGCCACATTGTCGGCATAATTGCGGCGGTAATCGCATTCGCGGGGCTTTGCTATATGCTTGTAAGAAAGAACAAATACAATGAAAATCATCTTTTGGTTAAATAAAAGCATTTAATGATTTTTTGAAAGGAGATGTGAATATGCTCGGCTTTATTCAGCAAAACTGGGTTACAATAGTTACTCTTTTGGTTCTTGCCGCCGTGATTGTTACGGCAATTATTAAAATCGTTAAAGATAAAAAATCCGGAATTGGACCCTGCGGAAAAAAATGCTCGCAGTGTTCGCACTCCTGCGGAATGTACCCTCAAAAGTAAACACACAAAAAAAGAGCCGCTCGCCGGCTCTTTTTTAATGGCATTTATCAGCGAAAGTTACTCGATTAAGGAGGCTTTTTTGGCGGAAAATAATCGGAACAAAACAAGCTCGGTATAACTTATAAAATAAAAATTGAATTACACAAATAATTGTGATAAGATTTAAACAATCTGTTATTGGGAGGAACCTGTCTATGAACGGCGGAAATAAAAATCCCTCTGTATGGAGCATAAAATCAACGGGTGTTTTTCTTCTTGTTCTCGGCTGTCTGCTTATACTTTCCGTAATTCTGAGAGTAAGTTTTTACAGGTTTGAGTATAACGAAAAATTCACGGCGGTCGATTACGGCAGATTTAACTATTTTTCATATTTTACCGTGCAGTCAAATACAGCGGCGGCGGTTTACTGCATACTTGCGGCGCTCTCGGTGTTCGGCGTTAAAAGCCTGAAGCGCGTTCAAAATCCGGCAGTCGGTCTGTTCATAACAACCTATGTCATAATAGCGGGTGTTGTCTATTGCAGCGGTTTTCCGATGGGCTTAACCCCTCCGCTTGTATGGGATACCGCCTATCACCGCCTGCTTAACTCAACCCAGGTGCTCCACCATATGGTAAATCCCGTTGCCCTGCTTGTATTTTGGCTCAGGCAGGGGAGTGAGCCTGCTGTTTCCAAACGCGTGCTGCCCGCGGTCGGTATTTATCCGTTTGTTTATTCCGTTTTCTGCATAATCCGCGGCGCGTTTTTTAAACCGGTTTTTTACGCTTATCCGTTTTACAACCCGCATTTTATCCTAGATGTAATCGCGAAGAACAAAGATGTAAGTGTTATATGGGGCTATGTCACAATGCTGCCATTGCTTGTTTTCGGAATAAGTGTTTTTATCGCGATGGCGGCTGTTCTGCTTGCAGTTCATAACAGACAGACAAAGGATGATAAGAGAGGAAAACGGTAATGCTTAAAAGATTGTTATGTTTTATTATTGCCGGCACGCTGCTGTTCGCGTTTTTTGTTCCCGTTGCCGCGATTGTTTCTCCGCAGGATGAAAATCCGTCCGTTTCTTTCTTTGAAAACTTACGGAATAAGATTTCGGCTTTTTGTGAAAAACTGTTTTCACCGTTAATTAAGCTTTGGAGGCGTGTAATGACATATTTTGAAGTTAAGGGCGAAAATGTGCAGTGCACAAAAAACAGAAACGCCGTTCATATGCTCAAATCCGTAACCGACACAATCTGTGACAGCTTTATTATTACCACAGACGACGGCAAGGTTATTGTAATTGACGGCGGTCATAAAACGGAAACAGACTATTTCATTGAATACCTTAAAGCCGCAACAGGCGAAAAAAAGCCACATATTGACGCGTGGTTTCTCTCTCACGCTCATGATGACCACTGCGAGGTGTTCCTTGAGGTTGTCGAAAACAGAAGCGATGAACTGACTTTTGACCGCGTTTACGCAAACTTTCCCGAAGCGTCATTTTACAACGGATATGACGAATGGGCTGTTACCGTTATTACGGACTACAACCGTCTTATGCCGGCTTTTAAAGAAAAGGCCGCACAGCTTAAAGAGGGTGATGTTTTCAACATCGGCTCCGCAAAATTCACCGTTTTTTATACTTTTAATCCCGAATGGAAAAACTGCAACGAGGGTTCAACAATCATGCGTATGGACCTCGGCGGTGTAAGCGTTATATTCACAGGCGACGCCGGTGTGAATGCCGGCAACTATGTTGTTGAAAAATACGCCGGCAGCGGAGTTCTTGACTGTAATATCTGCAAAATGGCTCACCACGGGCAGGACGGAGTTGACAGAAATTTTTATGAGGCCGTCTCTCCCGATGTCTGCCTGTGGCCAACACCCTCCTGGGTATGGGACAACCGCAACGGCAACCTAAAAACCCTTGAGGTGCGCGGTTGGATTGAGGAGCTCGGAGTCAAGACGAGTTATGTCGCAAAAGACGGGTCGTCAATGAGGTATCTCTTCAACCCCCGTATTATTACTACAACCGATGTTTTTGAGGAAGGCTACAGCGCCGAAACAGCGGTTGACCGCCTTGCGCGCCTCGGCTATGAGGGAATAGATATGGGCTTCGACTACTGGGTTTTTGACGGTTCGCCTTTCCTTAAAGATGATTATCTTGAATGGGCAAGGTCTCTTAAAGCGAGAGCTGATAAAGTGGGAATCCCCTATACACACGCTCATGCGCCGGGAGAAGCAAATTCAGGTGATGTTATAGACAGATCCATTGAGGCGGCATCGGTGCTCGGCGCAAAATATCTTGTAATTCACCCGATTTGGAAAGATGAAAACGGCAAAATAATCGAGAGTAGATCAAAGTTCATTTCGGTAAACGCCGAAGCAATAAAAAAACTGCTCCCCAAAGCGGAAAAATGCGGGGTGATCCTTCTTTCGGAGAATATCTTATGGGGCGCGTCCAAAGATCCGAGAATTATAGCGGAACTTGTCAAAGAGGTCAATTCAGATTATTTCGGTTGGTGCTTCGACACGGGTCACGCCCATTGCAGCGGCTATAAAATGTCAGTTCTTGAAAAATGCGCCGTTGTTCCGCTGTCGCTTCATATTCAGGATAATGACGGCACCGGAGACGGTCACCTCATTCCGGGCGACGGCACAGTCAATTGGGATGAATTCATTGCCGTCCTTAAAAAAATCGGTTATTGCGGCGACTGTGTAATGGAGGCTCACCACCAGTCCCTCACGGCTTCCGATGCGCAGAGAGATGAAATTTTGACCCGTCTGCTTGAAGAAGCCGAAAAACTCCGCGACCGTATGCCGTAATCAATAAATTCAACAAGGAAGAACAGTTATGAAAAAAACGGTTAACGCTGTTATAATATTCTGCCTGCTTATCAGTCTCGCGGGCTGTTCACCTTACAGGTCTCATTACAGAGCCGTAGGCTTTGTGCATTCAAATGTTTCAAATTCAGCTTTTATGAGTTTTTTTGAGTTTGACGGCACAAATGTTATTACGCTTAAAAGCAAAAACGCCGGTGAAAAGTTAAAATATTCCGCAAAGCTTGAAACGGGTGAAATAAAAGTGTATTATGATACGGGCGCAGAAAAAAACGAGCTTATCACTGTCAGCGCGGGGGATGAAATAAGCTCGTCACTTGACCTGTCCTCAACGGAAAAGATTTATATTATTGTCGAAACGCACGGCAAATGCGAAAACGGCGATTTGCGTTTTGATATTGTTTAACACGGAGTATGGCTTATGAAAAAATTCCTTATTGCCGTTGACCTCCAAAATGATTTTGTTGACGGTGCACTTGGCACAAAAGAAGCTGTGTCGATTATTCCCGCCGCGGCAGAGAAAATCCGCGGCTTTGACGGTGAAATATTTGTTACGCTTGACACACACGGCGAAAACTATCTTGACACCGCCGAGGGCAAAAACCTGCCCGTCAGGCACTGCGTAAAGGGCAGTGAGGGTTGGCAGCTCAATAAAGAAATCGCGGCTGCCCTTGCCGGCAAAAAATACACTGCCGTTGAAAAACCGACTTTCGGCTCAATCGATTTGCCGGAGCTTATTGAAAAGGCGGCAGGCGGCGAAAATTTTGCTGTTGAGTTAATCGGGCTCTGCACCGATATATGCGTTGTGTCAAATGCTCTGCTTATAAAAGCTCACTTCCCCGAAGCGCCTGTTTCGGTTGATTGCGCCTGCTGCGCGGGCGTTACTGTTGAAAAACATAACGCGGCGCTGGAGACTATGAGGAGCTGTCAGATTAAATTATTTAAAAGAGGAACTGTTTTATGAAACTCAATCCCATTGTTGTGTCACTGCTTGACACCGACCTGTACAAGTTTAATATGGATCAGGTGATTTTTCACAAGCACACCGACCTTTGCGGTCAGTATTATTTCAAATGCCGCAACGAAGGCATTGTTTTTACACCTGAAATGGTGGAGGAAATAACAGCGCAGGTTGATTACCTTTGCGCTCTCAGGTTCAGAAAAGAGGAGCTTGACTATCTGCGCTCAATCCGTTTTATCAAAAAAGACTATGTTGAGTTTTTACGGCTTTGGCATCCGATAAGGGATTATGTCAAAATCGAACTTTCAAAAGACGGCGAGCTTTCGGTTGTTGTTGACGGTCCGCTGTTCTCCGCTATGCAGTTTGAAATATATCTGCTTGAAATAATAAATGAAGTATATTTCCGTATGGCTTTTGATTATGACAGGCTCAAACAATCCGCCGAAGAAAAGCTTAACGCGAAAATAAAGGCGATGAACGACGGAACATACACCTTTAAATTCGCCGAATTCGGCTGCCGCCGCCGACTTTCACGCGAGTGGGAGGATATCGCGGTTCGCCGTTTTGCTTCCGAGACAAAAAACTGTGTAGGTACATCGAATGTATATCTCGCGATGAAACATAATTTAACTCCGGTGGGCACTTACGCTCACGAGTTTGTGCAAATGTATCAGGGCATTGACTCAATCCCTCTCGCCTACACCAACCATTACGCTATGAAAGACTGGTTTGCCGAGTATGACGGCGATAACGGCACGGCGCTTACCGATACAATCACAACAGATTTGTTCCTGCTTGATTTCAACCGCTCCAATGTAAACAACTATTCCGGCGTTCGCCATGACAGCGGCGACCCTTACGAGTGGGGTGAGAAAATTATCAATCACTATAAAAAGTATGGAGTTGACCCCAAAACAAAGCTCCTTCTTTTCAGTGACAGTCTTGATTTTGACCGCGCTCAGGAGCTTTATGATTATTTTTGCAACAAAACAAAAGTCTCATTCGGAATAGGCACGTTTGTTTCAAACGACACCTGCGAGGAGCCGCTGAATATTGTTATTAAGCTTCAGTATGTCAACGGCAGACCGGTTGCCAAACTTTCCGATTCGCCCGGCAAGGCGATGTGCCGTGATGAGGATTATCTCAAATATCTCAAAAGCTCCGTTGAGTTCAGACTCAACAGAGAAAAATAAGAAAAGCGGCGGAGCTTCAAAACTCCGCCGTTAAATAATTATTTCAGTATTTTTCAAGCAACTCAAAAAACCGTTCTTTTTTAAGACGCCTGATGTTTTCATCAACTGAGGAATCCTCAAATTCCACAGTGCCGGTTTTTTCCGCTCCGGTGAGTAAGCCGGCTTCAAAAAGAACACTCTGTATTCTTTTTGCCACACCCGGAGCGCCGTCAAAGAATTTGACATCACCGAGAATATCTTTGATTAAATCTTTTATAAGTGGATAGTGTGTGCAGCCGAGCACTACATTTTCAGTTTTGCCGCTGTATTTTACGAGCATATTTTTAAGGTAAACAACAAGTTCTTCCCGCCTGTTCTGCTCAATCAGATCCGCAAGCCCGGGGCAGGGCATCAAAACGGTTTTATTGTTGTTGTATTTGTAATAAAGGCGGTTGAACTTTTCACTCTCAATAGTGCCCCGTGTTGCCATAACCAGAGTAAATCCGTCGGGGTTTATATCGTGAACCATTTTATATGCGGGCTCAATGGCAAAAACAGGCAGCGTGTATTTGCGCCTGATGTAATCAGCCGCTTTCGCGGACGCCGTGTTGCAGGCAAGAACAACAGCCTTGCAATTTTTTTCGCATACAAGCATATTGACAATTTCATCACAGCGTGAAATAATTTCTTCATCGCTTTTGTCACCGTAAGGGTTGTTTGCCGAATCGCTGAAAAAATAACAGTTTTCATTCGGAAGCAGGTTAAGCGTCGGCTTTAAAACGGTAACACCGCCTATGCCTGAATCAAGGAATCCAATGGGCGCGTTATTCATTTCGGCAATCACCTCCGTTCGCTGATAAATGATATTATAGCATTATAAAACACCGATGTAAAGTTTTAAACGAAAGAGCAAAACAATGTACGGATATTTTACAGTTGATTTTCACACACATACATTTCCTGAAAAAATCGCGGCAAAAGCCATTACAAAGCTTGAATCGGGCGGCAGGTCAAAAGCGCATTTAAACGGTACGCTCACTGCGCTGATAAAAGCAAATAAAGAGGAGGGTGTTGATTGTTCTGTTTCTCTTCCCGTTGCCACAAGTGTAAAACAGGTTGAAAGCATTAACAGGCTTTCCGCCGAGCTCAACGGCAAAAGCGGTGTGCTTTTCGGCGGAGCGATACATCCGGACTGCGAAAACATTGAGGCAATACTTGATTACCTTAAAGAAAACGGCGTTAAAATAATAAAAATACATCCCGATTATCAGGGCGTGTATTTTGACGATGAAAGGTATATAAAAATTTTACGGGCGGCGGCACGGAGGAATATTGTTACGGTCACACACGCGGGTGTTGATCTCGGTTATCCGGATGACGTTCACTGCACGCCGCAAATGATTCTCAATGTGCTTGACACTCTTGACGGCGTAATAGACAATAAACTTGTTCTGGCGCATTTCGGAGCGAATGAATACCCGGATGATGTTCTTGAATATCTGTGCGGCAGACCTGTTTATTTCGATACCGCTTATTCGCTTACATCATACCCTGAAAAATGTCGCGAAATAATAAAAAAACACGGGGCTGATAAAATCCTTTTCGCCACCGATTCGCCGTGGGTGGACCGTCGTGAATATCTGAAGGTGTTTTACTCACTTAACCTCAGTGAAAATGAGAACAGAAAAATTCTCGGTGAAAACGCCGCGTCAATTCTCGACATAAATCATAAATGAACAAAACGGGCCTGCCTTTGGGCGGTAACTCATAAACCGGCATTACTGTTTTACGAGTGACTGCCCTTAAGCAAGCCCGATTTCTATTTGATATAAGGATTAACGGTTATCAAAGCTATATCCGGTGAGGTTGTTACTCTGCCATTGAAAGAATTATAACCGCTGTTTGAAAGAGTAACGGTATTTTCGCCCTGAACAAGGTCAATGCAAGCAACGGCTGTGAGAAAACTCATTTCGCTGTATGTGTTTACGCACCACAGGTTGTGTTCTTTTCCGCCCGCTGTAATTGTAATATATTCCTCAATAAGGTCAACATTATAGTCGTGAGCTCCGCCCTCCTCGTTGTTGGAGTATGTGAAAGTTACGGCATATCTGCCAGGTTTCTGGGCGTTTACGGTGAATTGCGCGCCGCCGCCCGCGCTTGTTATGCCCGCAAGCCGCTTTATTCCGCCGGTTTCTTTAATCTGTGCCGTGCCGTCAAGGTTGAGGCTGCTGAAGTCAACGGTGTAAAAATCATCGTGATAATCTGCGTTTACGGTTAAAGCGCCGCCGTCGCCCGCAACATAATTGAAGCCTTTTTTGAGGTACAGCGTGTTGTCATCATTGAGCTTATAGTAACCGTCACGGGGAACAATAATAAGATATTCGCCGTACTGTGTTTCATATCGGTTGAATATTTTTGTTTTTTCGGCTTTTTTGACAAGCAGGCTGTCAAGAGTGAAAGTGCCGTCTTTATGCCCGAGCGTTACGGTGTGTTTGCCTGCGTCAAGATTTTTGTTGAAAGTGTATTTACCTGTGTATTCGCTTTTGATTGTGTTTGGCAGTGAGATTTCACATTCTTCTCCGTCAAGCCTGAGCGTTGCCTTGGCGTCTTTTCTGTCGGAAGGGGAGCGCCCGTCATTGCCTTTGCCGTAAATCAGCGACAGTTCATAATCGCCTTTTTCGCTTACCGTGAAATCAAGAGTAACACCGTCGCCGTCTTTCTCAAATCCTCCGCACATACCGTTTGTTTCGCCTGTTGTGCCGTATGCGCTGTCGTATGTGTAGGCGTCGCCCGACAGCGTGCCGTGTTCAAATTCAAATCTTTCGGGAAGCGCGGATGTTTCTTCAAAAGGCGTTGAGTCATCCGGTTTTACGGTAATATGATAAACCGCGTTTTTATCGGGAGATTTTATTTTTATTCTGAGTGAATTTGTCGGATTTACCGAATAATCTGCTGTAATCACAGGGGCAAAAACCTCTCCAGTCAACCCCTCATAGGTTACCGCCTCGATTTTCACTCTGAGCTTTACGCTCCCCATAAGTTTTTTCGCGTTTTTAACGGCAAGCTGAAAATCATAATCGCACCCTCCGCAGAGGAATTCCGCGGTTTTGCTTTTTTCATCATAAGAACCGAATGCGTCAAACGCGGTGTAATGGAATTTATCTCTCGCGTATTTAATTGTGTTTTCAAAATCAGAATGCAGAATGTCAATAATTTTTGAGTTTATAAGTCTGCCGTTCATATCACAGTACCACTTGTAAAGCCACCAGTTGCTGTTCGGGCAGTTCGCGTTTGTGACTGTGTCGCAAAGGTTGTCGGCAAGGCGCCAGAAGGCAACATTGCCGTAGGTTCCGGATCGCTCAATGGATTTTATGTAGTGAAGCATATATCCGGGCACACCGCATTCAAACATACAGCCGTATTCGGTAACGATTATCGGCAGTTCATCAATCCCCAAAGCCTTTTCTTCTTTTCTGTATTCGTTAACATGATCCTCCCACCAAACGGCAGATGTATCATACAGCTCATGATAAATCATTATATCCGGCAGACAATCGTTCAGCTTGCAGAAATTAAGAAAATGCGTTATTTTTTCAATATTAAAGTCAAAGTAACCGGGGCCGCCGATTTTCGCTCCCGGGTCTGTTGATTTTATCAGGTCGTATGTCTTTTTCCACGCGTCATAAAATCTCGCCCTTGCCTCACTGTCAAACTCAAGCCGATTTTCGGAGTTCACCGTGCCGAACCAAACGGCGTTATCACATTCATTATACGGGCAGTAAACAATTTTGCCGGCGTATTCCTTTTGTGAGATTTCCTTAACACAGCGTTCAACCTTCGGCAGAAAATCCGTTTTCACAAAATCCTCACTGTCATAAACGCCGTTTTCGCGCATTTCCTCAATTTCTTTGTGATGGTAATACCATGTGGGGTAGCAGTCCTGAAGGTAAACCACAACATGGTCACAGTTGTAAAACTGCTTTGAAACATCATCAGCGTCACCTATAGGGTGCTGAAGTCCGCCGTTTACCTTTTGCGAAAGGCTTGAAATGCTCAGCGTTTTTACCGCCTCGGAGGAGGGAACTTCCTCCTGCGCCAGACCGTAGAGATACCCGCAGGCGCGCGATGAGATTTCGCTTCCCGTGTTTTTCAGGTCAAACTCCGCGGTAGGGGTAAAAAGATAGGGCAGGCCTTGAAAAACAAGACCTAAAACAATAAAAAAAGATTGAATAACAGCTAATACTTTAATCATACAGTCACCCGATTATTTCAGATTTATAACACAGTTTTCAATGCGGATGTCCGCGAAAGACAACGGCTGTAAGCCGTGCCGCACGCCGGCGCAAAAACAGGCGCTCGGAGCTGTCAACGCGTAAGGCTGTAATTCTCAGCGAATTTTTCATCCCATACTTTTTCAATGCCGGCGCGCCATTCAAGAGCGGCGTCTTTAAGTTCGTTACACAAGCCGGGCAGACTTTCGGCAAGGTTGTTTTTTTCACCGGGGTCGGTGCTTAAATCCGACAGAAAAACAGGTGCGCGCTCCTCTTCGTTTTCGTTGAGTTTGCCGTTTAATACAAGCTTAAAATCGCCGTATCTTACGGCTGTCTGACCTTCCATCTCCCAAAACAGGTATTTGTGAGTGCAGTCGCTGCCGTTTTCAATCATATCCATAAGGCTTATTCCGTCTGTCGGGTATTCGTCGGGGTTGCCGCCACAGGCTTCCAGCACGGTGGGAAAAATGTCGGTTGCTATGTGCGGATTGTCAACAACACAGGGCTGTATTCTGCTTTTCCAGCTGAGAATCGCGGGTACCCGTATTCCGCCCTCAAACAGGCTGAATTTATGGCCGGAGAATTTTCCCGTTGTTCCTCCGTAATACGGATCTTCCGTTCCGTCAAGCCAATTGCGGCTTTCACGCGACGGTCCGTTGTCGCTTTGAAAATAGATTAAGGTGTTATCCAAAAGCCCAAGTTCATTCAGCGTGCCTGTTATTTCACCCACACCGTCATCCACCGCGCTTAGCATAGCGGCTGTTATGCGTCTGTCCCACGGCAGATCGGAAAACCGCTCAAGATAGCGCTCCGGGGCGTGCATGGGGTAGTGCGGCGCGTTATAGGCAACATAAAGAAAAAAGGGCTCATTTTTATGCTTTTTAATGAAATCAACGCTTTTTCCGGTTATCCGTTCGGTGAGGTATTCGCCGTTTGCGTAAACTTCTTTTTCGTTTTCCCATAAATCGTGCGTCGGGTTCGCGCCGCCGTCTGCCATACCGTAATAAAAAATATGTGAATAGTAATCAAGGCAGCCCGCGAGAAATCCGCTGAACTCATCAAACCCGTTTGCGTTCGGGCGGCATTCCTCTTTAAGCCCGAGATGCCATTTGCCGCAGATTCCGGTGGAGTAACCGAGCTTTTTAAGCGCTGTCGATATTGTGGGTACCTCAGGCGTTAAACCGCTTGCTTTGCGGTGCCCGGCAAGAATTGCCCTTACTCCCGCTTTGCCTGGGTATCTTCCCGTAAGCAGTGAAGCTCTTGAAGGCGAGCATACGGGTGAGGCGGAGTACATTGATGAAAAACGGATTCCGTTTGCGGCAAGGGAGTCGAGATTCGGAGTTTTAAGATCTGTTGAGCCCATGCATCCGAGGTCGGCATATCCCTGGTCATCTGTCAAAATAATAATCACATTGGGTCTTTTCATTTGTATTCCTCTATAGTATAGTTTTATTGATATATTCTATTACATTTCTTTATGTCAAGTCAATACCGGAGAGTGAAAATGAAACCGCTTACATTGCTTATCAAACCCGTCGCCGGACTCTGCAATATGAACTGCAAATACTGTTTTTACAAAAAGGCGAGCGAAAACAGAGAAAACAGCGTTATGACCCGTGAAACCGCGGATTTGCTGGTACACAGAATAAAAGAGTATCAGCCGTCTTATTTAAACCTGATTTTTCAGGGCGGAGAACCCACGCTGGCCGGGCTCGCTTTCTATGAATATTTTACCGCGAAAATCAAAAAGAATATAAAAACAAATATGTATTATTCCATTCAGACAAACGGGCTGCTTGTTGACAGCGGCTTTGCGGATTTTTTTCATAAAAACGGTTTTCTTGTCGGAGTTTCTCTTGACGGAGGCCGCAAAACAAATGACCGTTACCGCCTTGACAAAAACGGCAACAGTGTTCTGCCTCAGGTTCTCACAGCAATAAACACTCTGAAAAAATACAATGTGCCATTCAACATTCTTTCGGTTGTGGATGATGAAAACGCAAGTGATGTTGAAAGCACCTATGCTTATTTCAAAAAGCACGGTTTTTCCGATTTGCAGTTTATTCCGTTTGTGGATGAATGTGAGGGGGTAAGCCTTTCATCCGGCGCTTATGAAGAGTTTCTCAAACGCCTGTTTGACCTGTGGTATGATGATTTTACCCCGGATGATTTTATCCGGATAAGGCACCTGAACAATTATCTTGATATTATTGCCGGCTTTCCGCCCGAAAACTGCGCCATGTGCGGGTTTTGCGGCAGTTATTATGTTATTGAGGCAAACGGCGACATTTACCCTTGCGATTTTTACTGCAAAGAAGAATACAAACTCGGAAATCTGAGTGATGGCAATCCTTTTGAATTAACTGAAAAACAAAGAAAATTTGTCAAAGAATCATTTATAATTCAGCAAACCTGTAAAGAATGCAAATATTACTGGCTCTGCCGCGGCGGATGCAGACGCGACAGAACCGACGGTTTCACAAAAAACAAATACTGCCGGGCTTATTATAACTTTTTTGAATATTCTCTTGATAGGATGGATGAAGCGGTAAAACGCCTTAAAGAGTACAGTGTCTGAAA
>R25__coassemble_581_pt1 | contig 21523 bp, 8 predicted proteins | sample R25__metabat2_low_PE_027 | metagenome-assembled genome bin R25 | reverse complement strand
AGCGTTTTAATGCCACCGGCATAGCCGGTGGTTGTTTGTCTCTTAAGAGCCAAAAGAAAAGCCGCAGGGTTTTACCCCTGCGGCGTGTATTTGCGTTTTACGCTTCAGACTCAGCCCTGAGCAGCTGCGAGTTCAGCGTTGTTGTTGTAGATGGTGGTAGTAACTGTTGTGTTGCTGCAGCCATCCCATGTGTTACCGCGGCTCTCAACAAGAATGTTGTATTCGCCTGCTGCGGTAAATCTGTAGCCGATTACCCATGTTGCCGTGCCATCGCCGTTATCTGTGAAGGTAACATTGTTGGACGCTCTGGTGTAAACAGCCGCTTTTGTACCGATGGTAAGGCGTACCTTTGTAACATCACTTGTGGTTGTAACAGTGAGGTTAGTGTAGGTAAGTTTCTTGCCGAGTGCTGCTGTTGCGTTAAGGATTGAGTAGGGTTCTACTTCCTGACCGTCAACTTCGTGAATCTCACCCGATGTGTCATATCTGGTTACATTAACGCTTACAGTGTCAACTTCGCCGTCAACAAACATCGATTTAGCTTCATCATAGTAGTATGCGGTGTAGGTGTTAAGCTCACTGGGTTTGTTCATATCAACATAAGTGATCGGGAAGGTTACGGTCCATGTTGCTGTGCCGTCGCCGTTGTCAACCCAGTCATTGCCTACGGAAGCCTTGGAGAAGCCGATTGTGCTGAATACTTCTGACGAGCCGTCTAAGCAGTCGGCAAGTCTTATCATATTGATATTGTCTGTAGTAACGATTGTGAAGGTTGCGGAAGCACCGCGCTTAATCTCAGTCTTATCAACCGCGAGTGAAATGATCGCGCTGTTGACGGAGGTGTCTTCATCATACGCTACTGAGAAGTCATAGCCGTTTTCGTATTCTTCCCAAGAACTGTTGTCATAGGTAACCTTTGCGCGCGCTTTGTATCCGCCTGCGGGGATTGTTGCGCGTACAGTCCAGATCTCATTGTCGCCGTCAGCAACGATTGAAACAAGACCGGTAAGGTCGCCGTCTGCAAGAACCTTGTCATTGTAGCGGCTGTAGTCCCAACCTACTGAGAAGTCGTCATCATAGTAAATCTGGATTCTTGTGGGCGAGCCTTCAACTGTGATTGCCCAGTTTGCAATGCCGCACTCATAGTAAGGATCGTCACCGAGGCGAACAACATTCTTAACTGTGCAGTAGCTTGTATCCTGAGTCCACTGTGCTGTGTAGATAACATTTGCCGCGCCGATGGTTTCATCAACCTCGGGTGACCAGCCTGCGAAGATGTAGCCGTTTCTCTCGGGATCTGCGGGAGCTGTGATAGCTTCGCCGTAAACTACCTCAAGAACAACATCTGCGGTGTCGCCGTCAATGTTACCGCCTGCAAGGGCGAATGTTGCCGTGTAGGTGTTAATTGAGAATTTAGCTGTATATGCTGCGCCGTCAACACCGATTGCGGGAATGGGATCAACGATTGTTTCACTCGCATCGCCTGTTACGAACCAGCCGTCGAAGGTGTAGCCTTCTTTAGCCGCCGAAGGAGCGGTGGGAACTGTGCCGTAGTTGACCTCAGCTGTTGTTGTTTCGCCGTCAACAGTCCATGCTACTTCATACTTGTTGATTGCGAATACAGCGGTTGTGTTGATGTCGTTAGCGGGCATTGTCGCGGGAAGTGAGGGAGTCCAGTAAGTGAATGTGTAGCCTTCCTTCTCGGGAGCGGGAACAGATACAGCGTCACCGTAGTTGAACGCGTACTCTGTAACTTCTCCGTCAACCGAAGCGTAAACTTTATATTCATTTACCGTGAACTGTGCGGTAACGGTGTAATCACTTGCGGGCATTGTCGTGGGCCATGCGGGCTCCCAACCTGTGAAGGTGTAACCGGTCTTGGTCGGGTCTGCGATTGCGGGAACAGCAGCGCCGAAGTCATATTCGTTGGTTGTTTCAACGCCGTCAACTACATAAGTGAAGCTGAAGCTGCTTACGCCGAATGCCGCTACGAATGTGATATTCTCAGCGGGCATTGTCTCGGGAACATCTGCCGCCGCGCCGTCAACTCTCCAGCCTGAGAACTCGTTGCCTTCTACAACGGGATCCGCGGGAGCGGTAACCGCTGTGCCGTAATCCTGAGTGATTACTTCGTATTCCTCACCGTTTACCATAAAGGTAAGGGTGTACTGGTTAACTGTGAATTTAGCTGTGTATGCAGCGCCTGCGGTGCCTACCGCCGGGAATTCGTTAACGATTGCTTCGCTCGCGTCGCCTGTTACAAACCAGCCTGCGAAGGTGTAGCCTTCTTTTGCTGCTTCGGGAGCAACGGGAACAGTGCCGAATTCAACATCAGCTGTTGTTGTTTCGCCGTCAACTGTCCATGCTACCGGGTAGGAGTTAACGCTGAACTGTGCAGTATAGGTTGAATCCGCTGCGGGCATTGTTGCGGGAACTTCGGGCTGCCAGCCTGTGAAGGTGTAGCCTTCTTTTTCAGCCGCGGGGGCGGAGATTGCCGCGCCGTAGTAAACCTGAGCCGATGAATCCTGACCGTCAACTGAGAAGGTAAGGACATACTGGCTGCGGCCTACATAAACCGAAAGGGCTGTGCTGCCGTCAGCGGCGATTGTGCCTGTTGCGTTGTAGCCTGCGGCAGTTGTGTCATAATAGAAACCGTCTTCAAGAGCAGCGCTTGCGGCGTCAACTTCCGCGCCTGTAACGCCGGTCTTTTCAGTTACAACGCCGGCACCGTAGTTGCCTTCGGTATCCATTGTGTAAACTGTTACGGTATAGGGGGTGTCACCTGCCGCTTCCCAAACTGCCGTGTATTCAAGGTTTTCAGCGGGAACTGTTGAAGCAACATCGGGAGTCCATCCCGCGAATGTGAAGCCGCTCATTTCGGGAGTGCCGGGTTCCTGTACGGGAGCACCGAATACTGTTTCCTGAATAATGGGGCCTGCGTCGCCGTTGATGGTACCGCCGTTGAGGTTCCATGTTACGGTGTAGGGATTTGCTGTGTAGGTAACTGTAACTGTCGGGATGGGGTCAATTGTGGTGTCAACTGTGAATGTGCCGGTTACTACGGGGATGTCGGGTGTGTAGCCGGTAATTGCGGGTGAAACCTGGCTGTAGGGTACGCCGAATTCGTCAATCAGCTGAACTGAAGGCGCAGCTGTTGTGCCGTTTGCATAAACATAATCAATGTTTACTTTGACATCGTTCGTGCCGTAGAAAACGGTGTATTCCTTGCCGCCGACAACATCCATTGTAACATTAACGCTTGTTGCGGGAGCTATGGAAGTTGAATAACCATACAGAGACTGAGGAGTTACAGTGTAGGAAGCGTTATAAAGAACGTTTACTACATCATCGGGGTATGCTGTGTTGGTTGTGTTCGCATAGTAGTAGTGAATTGTAAGAGGATAGCTGATGGGTCTGAGTGTAACGGTAACTGAATATGCGGAAGCGGGCATTGTGCCTGTTACCGATGCAACACTGGGCTCATAGCCGGGAACCGTTGCCACGGGGTAGTTGTATTCAGTTCCGAAGGGAACTTCATAGGTTTCATCAGCGGGAGCGGCTGTGCCGTCTTCCATCTCATAGGTTACTGTGAGTGTATAGCTGATGGGAGTGAATACCGCGTGATATGTCGCGTTGCCTTCAATTGTTGCGGGCATTGCGGCATCATTTTCATCTGCCCATGATAAGCTGTAGCCTTCGGGTACAGTTACTGTGGGAGGAGTGATTGTGTCGCCTACCGAACCTGTCTGAGTGTCAAGGTAGTTGCCGTCTGCGTCATTGAAGGTAACCGTATAGGTTGCTTCTGAGAACTTGGGAGCTACCATCAAATACTCGGTGTTGGGAACGGTTGTAACCTGCTCGTCGGTAATCTCGAAGGTCATTTCGTTCAATACGAACCAGCCGATAAACTCCTGACCTGCGGGAGGAGTAACCGAAGGAGCGTAAAGGCTTATGTCTGTGCCTACTTCGCATTCTTCACTGCTGAGGTAGTTCATGTCGGCATCATAGAAATCAATGTATGCCATTGCTGCCTGCCATTTTGCAAAGAAGCTCTTGCCGCCTATGGGCATTGTGCCGAGGTTGACGGTTACATTGCCGCCGAGAGTCTCTGACCAGCCGAGGAAGGTCGCGCCTGATGTTGAAGTCGGGTTGGCGATCGGCTGAATGTTCGCGCCGTATGCGGCCTGAGTTGTGCCGAGAACGGTCTCGCCGTCCGCGTCATAGAATGTTGCTGTGTAGGTATTTGCCGTGTAGGTAACGTCAACTGTTGTGTCTTCGGTAATGTTGCCCGCTACAACAGGCTGATCGGCGGTGTAGCCGTCAATTTCGGGGGATGTTACCGAATACGCGTCGTTGTAACCGAAAGTGCTGTTTGTATAGGCAGTTGCGGCCGTGCTGCCGTTTGCGTACTGATAGTTGATTGTAAGGGTGTAAGTTGCTGCCGCGTAGCTTGCGTAAACAGCTGTGTCTGCCGTAACCGTAAGCGGGAATGTTACGGGGCTGCCCTGTGCGTCAACCCAGCCTGCGAAATTCTGGCCCGCGGGAGCTGTTACGGAGGGAGCGTCTGTTTCCGCTACCGTTGCGCCTGATGCAAGGCTACCTACGGTGCCGAGAACTGTTGTCTGATCGCTGTCATAGAAGGTTACTGTGTAGGTTTCTTCCTGACCGCCGGGCTCGCCTACAACAAATGTTGCACCGAAGTCACTATAATCAAAATGATCCGCCTGATAGGTGTGGAAAGCTGCCGTGCCGTTCGCGCTGGTAGCGATTGTTGCGGTTCTTCTGCCTGCCTGCGCCTTTGTCATTCCGGGGATTTTCCAGAACGAATGATCCGCATCGGTGGCGGGAATGTAGATTGAGCCCATCGCGCCGTCTTCAAGATTATCTTTAACCTTGTACATAATCGCGAGGCACCATGTATCGTCTTCATTCTGATAGTAAATCTTGGAACCGTTGTGGTCGCCGACATACTTGTTCAGACCGATTGTCTGTAACTGCTCCGAAGTGTATCCCGATTTTGTTACATTTGTGGTTGAGTCCGCGTTTATTGCCTGTGTTGTGGGCGCGAATGTAAGTCCGATAGTTGAGTCCGAAACATCAGTGTTGTCGGGGTTGACTATGGCGCCGTATGTTTCAAGGCTTGTGTTGCTTTCATCAAACGGAGCTATCGGAAGGTTTGTTGAGCCGTTGCTTGTGGTGTTTACATTGTCAAAGAAATCAAATGTGTGCGCAAACCAGAATGTGGCAACGCCCATATATGCCTGGTTTGTTGCTGTTTTGATTGTAAGAAGAACATAATCGCCCGGCTGTACATATCCGTCGGTAGGTGTGATGTGGTTAAGGAAATCATAATTCGGGGTGTATCCTTCCTCAAATTCATACGCCGTACCGGAAAGATAGTTGTAAATGCCGCTTGAATACATTGCATTAAGTTCCGCCTTTGTTTTAGGCGTTGAACTGCCGTGCTGACCGGGTGTTCTTGTAATTCCGTCAATCCCGGTTATCGTAGGTTCTGCTGCCGATGCGGCAATTGAGAAAACGCCGCCGAGACATGAAAGCGATGTCATAAGCATTGCGAATACGAGCACAAAGCTCATAAAACGCTTAGTTGTACGCATAGGAATGTCTCCTCCTTTTGAATAGATTGTTTTAATTAAAACACATTGTTAATGTGATATTAACCCTAACTTAAATCTTTCTTTGCCGCCTTCCGGGGCAAACGCCCCGGAAGGTTTTGGTTGGTTTCGGTAAAACTTAAATACCGTTCAGTGTAGCTGTCTTCAAATCAGACTTCCTCAAAAGGTCCTGTATCGCCTTCGCTCCAGTGATTGTCATAATCCTGGTTTATGGTGAGTGTGCCGGAAGCTACCTGCTTGATAATCATCGCATCAAGAGTACCGGTATCGGTATCACCGTCAACATCGCCTGCACAAGCCATTGCGAAATGAACGGGATCGCCGTCCCACATATACTCATCAACATTGGCGCGAAGTGCCAGGCCGTCAAGTGTGCCTATTTCAGCGTCTCCGTCGAAATCGCCGTAGAGCATAATATAATATGTGGCTATTTCCGTCTCACAGTTCTCGTCGGTGTAAATTGTGATGTAGGAACCGGTTGAGTAGTTGCCTTCGTTATCAGTCCATACCGCATAGCAGTTTTCAAGATTCATAAATACATCTGTGGGTTCACCGTCATAGTAGAATGAACCGACACCTGCTATAAAGTTCACGGACTGATCTTCAAAGTACATTTCTGAGTATGTGTTTTCAAGGTAGGGAACAAATGTTACGCTGAAGTCATCACGCATAAATACTCCTCTTGCGAGGTATTCATCATAAGCATCGGGATCTGTATCGGGATCGAAGAACTCGATTACGGGATCGCCCGCAGCCGCGATTTCAAGGCCGTTTGTTGCTGCCGCAAGTTTTGCCGCCGCTGTGTCAACAGCGTTTTCGTTCGCGGTGCTGTCGCCGAGGTCGTCAGCGCGAAGGTCAATGCCTTCAACAAGAGCGGTTGCGAATGCTCTTGCGCTTGCTTCGGTATAATCCTGCGCGGTAAGAGTCGCGACGATTTCTTCAACATCGCTGTAATCTGAGTCAAGCGTTGAAATAACAGCTGCAACATCGCTTACGCTGCGGCCGAGAACCGCGAGAGCGTCAATGATTGCCGCGTCAAGGTTTGTATAGTCAACGCCGTTGCAGAGTCTCTTATAAGCTCTTACATACTGGCTGAGAGCTTCTGTTACCTGTGAGGGAACAGCGGAGGAGTCGGCAAGTGTGTAATCCGCGAAGGTCTTGGCAAGGCTGTATTCCTTCCATGTGGATGCGGAATAGTTGCCCTGGCTGTCAACTTTGTATGTTGTGCGGAACGCCGAGAGCTTGCTCTTGTCAGCGTCAAGGGGGATAAGTCTGCTGCCGGTAAGGTTGACCATGCTGAGTGCATAAGCAACCGAAACGGAGTTAAGCGCGGGAATGTTTGCTTCGTTGATAATATACTGAGTATATGCTTCGTTGTAAGCCGCAAGTTCTTCCTGATACTTGTTGTATTCATATACCGATGCATTCGCGCCGGGATTTACGGGCTCAACGGGAGGATATACGATCTGGGAGTCGATAATGCCCTGTGCCGAATTTCTTGCGTCTCTGAACTTCTTGTAATCATGCGCTACAAAGTCGCGAACGCCGAAATAGCTGTATGCGTATCTTGAATCTGTGCCCTTGTTCGCGGCTGTTGCCCAGTACTGAACATTGTTCCAGCCTGTTGTTTCGGGCTCGTTGCCGTCTGCAAGGAATGCGGAGTTAAGCTGTGAAGCGTCGTCAAAGTAGTAGTTGTTGCTGTAGTTTTCACCGGCGTTAGCCTGGTTTGCCACGAAGCCCGCAATAGCCTCTTTAAGATCGTCAACACCTGTTGTCGCGGCTTTCGCGTCAAGAGCGGTGATTGCCTGGTAAAGGTTTGCGTAAGCTGTCGGATACTGAGAAAGTTTGGTCGGGAATTCCGCTACGGTCTTCGGGTCAAGAACAAGAAGGCCTGCCGCGTCAAGAGCCGATTTATAGTTGTTGAACTCAGTGTTGGCGTTTGTGAACTGGTCTGACTGACGGTTCGCGTCAACAGCGTTGTTGTAAAGTGATGCAAGGCCCTTGTCATCATAAAGGAAGATGGCAACGGTTTTGCTTGCGGAACCTGTGGGAGTGGTAAGGGTAAATGTTGCGGTATAACCGCCGTTGCCGATAACGATGTTGCCCGCTTCGTCAACATTCTTGCCGTTTACCTGACCGGCAACATTGGTGTTGTATGTGTAGTATGTTTCGGTCGCGTCATACTGAGCGCTCTGAGAAACCTTGGTGTAAGTGTAACCGTTCGCGTTACGGGTGTAGAGGTCGATTGCGCGTGCTGTTGCGCCTTCCTCTGTGCTGCCGTAGGTTGCGAAGTTGGATGAGTTGACATTTGCTCTGTTGTAGCTCTCGTCAAGTCTCACATAACCGTCTTTAACTTTGAAGGGATTGACGGTGTAGGTCATACCGGCGTCGGCATCGGTTGTAACAACCGCCTCGGGGTTGAGTTCAATCCATTCCGCGCTTGTGGAAACGTTGGAGATGCTGAGAGTCTTCTGTCCGCCGGCATCGTCTTTGATAGCAACCGCGTAGCCGAGAGCGTCTGAAAGAGATCTGCCCTTGTTTGCGTAAACAGAGGGAGCCGCTTTAAGTGTGTAGCCGTTGCCTGCCGCGGAGTCAACACGGTTGTCGGAGTCGTCTTTGTCTGTTGTGTCAACATAGCAGTATCTTGTGCAGGCAAGTTCTTTGCCGCCGGCAAGATAACCGCCGGTTTCATTTTTAACTTTATATCTGATTGTAAGAGTGATGATGGAGTCTTTTACAATGTTTGAACCGGCAAGGGTTATTGTTTTGGCGGCGCCGCCGTCAAGGGTCTGGCCGGCTGATAAACCGTTGATACCTACGGAACCGGATGTTGAGGTTGCGGTAACGCCGGTAATATCATAAACATAAAGCTGATCCTGCTGGAAAGCGCCTGTTGCGCTTGTGTAACCGGTATTGATACCGGAGCAGCCGTTGTAAACCTGGAAGCTCATGCTTGCCGCGTCGGCAACGCTGACGATTTCGGGCATATAGCATTCCATCTCGCCGAAGCTCTGAGCGTCTGTGAGGTCAAGAAGGTCGCATACCACGGGAAGAGCCACATTAACCCAGTCAGCCGCGTGAGCGTGAAGCGAGTCGATAAGGTTGCCGATGATTACCGCGAGCTTGCTGTTAACAACAAGACCGTCGAAATCATTGAATACAAGGTTGCCTGTTGTGCCGGGGAAGATTGCGTTGACTACATTAACAACAACATCAAGAAGAGCTTTCTTTACGGTGTTGGTGGCAAGAGCGCCGCTTGTGTTTCTGGAAAGAATCTTTTCAACATTTGAAATGTCGTTGATGTTGAGAATGGGATTGATAATGAAATCAAATAATAAGGATTTAATAACAAGGTTCTGGTTTGCGATGTCGCCGTGAATCCACGCGCCGTTGCCCTTGATGGGGATGAGAGCGTTGACTATGGTGTCAAGGTCAGCCCATACCTGAGCAGCCGTAACGCCGCCTACCGTGCCGTTATTGTTGGGGTCTGTGTTGATGTTTTCGAATGTGCAGCCCTGTGCGGTGAGCATACCCGCATAGTTGTGAACCGCCCATGTTGCAATCTGAACAGCAAGAAGCTCATAGTTGTTGCTGTATTCAAGAAGACCGCTGCCTGCGTTTGAAGCGGGGCTTGAAGCCGTGCGGTTCTTCGCTTTGCCGTTTGAACCTACAACCATATCAATATTCTGGTTGATATTGTATGCCGCAATATCCATAAGGATGTCAAGCATCTGGTCAACAAGAGCCGAATAATACTCTGCGTCTGTGCCGGTCTTTACGGGCTTGGTGTAGGTAAGCTGAGGAAGATCCTGCCATGCGAGCTGTTCAACAGCGGCGTAGCAAACATCGGCTATTGTCTGCTGGTTGTCATCAATGTACATCCAGCTTACGGATTCGTTAAGGATAACTCTGAGAACGAAAGCAACCGTCTGCTGTTCGTTCCAGCCTTCGATTTCGGCTGAGCCGGGAACGCTGATGTAGGGCTCAAAGAATTTGTCGCCCGCCTGCTTAAGAATCCATTTCGCAACGGAGCAGATGTTCTTAAGAAGGAGTTTGTCGCCCTGAGAATTGTCCCATACCCAGTCGCCCTGTGCGGCCGAGCCGTTGAGAACGCACTCAAGAACGGTGCCGAAATAGGTGTTGAAGTTTGAGATGAATGTTGTGCCCGATGCGTAATCCGACGCATTGTAAGCGGGAATGTACATTCCTTCAACATCAAAGATAGCCGCGAGCTGAGGATCAAGGTCGCCTTCTTCATAAGGCTCGCCGTCATAGTTGGGATAATCGGGGTTGTTAACCTTGTTCTTATCATAAACAACACCGCAGGTTTCGCGAAGCCAGGGGCGGGTTACATCGTTAAGAAGAGGAACCGCAATATAATTGAAAGCGTTAAGGATAAGCTTTTCAATAAAATCATAAGCATTTGTGGTTGTGTTGACTATATTGCAGTCATTGATAATCTGTGTGATTGTTGCGGTGGGAAGGTCACCGATATACTCCCAGAGGAAGCCTTCGTTATCTTCGGGATTGGGAAGAACATAGCTGTCGCCGACAAGCTTGTGGTTGCCGAAAAGAGCATAGTTGAGAAGGTCGCCGAGGAGCGCGTCCATGTCGCCGCTGTTTTCAGCAACATTGTAGGGAACTTCATTGATGTCGCCGTCAAGAATATCAAACTCATCATTCATAAGATGATAAAGAGCTTTGAAAGCAAGCTGTCTAACATCAAAGAGGTAATCGCCTACAAGACCGGTAAGAGCGCCGAGCTGAAGGGTGTGGCCGACATAAGAGGTAAGAATGCCCTTGTTGTCTTCAAGGAACTGAACAACAGCAAGAATAACATCTGTGTCGCTTGTGTTGCCTGTTGCGCCTCTTGTAATAAGAGTGCCGTTACCGCCGTTTCTGTTGTGACCCACATAGAGGGCGTCGATGCTGAGGTTCTTGGCGTCACCGGCAATGCTGAGAAGGCCGGAAACGTTGGTGTAGATAGCACCTACAGAAGCGATAGCTTTGTTGATTGACGTTAAGTCGAGGCCTTCCTCCGTTAAGTTGAGAAGGTCATCGGGGCTTAACTTGATGTTGGATTTCGCGAGCAGTTTTTCAAGCTCTTCAAGAGCCATTGAAGCGTACTGTTCTGTTGTGAACTTCGGCTTGTCAAGGTCATCATAGCCTGCTGCTCCCGTGATTGCGCTGCCTCTGTATGCCTGGTATGCGCTGCCCATTACGGAGAAGATACCGAGAAGCATAGTCAGAGCGAGAATCACACTGAGAATTCGGGTTGACTTTTTCAAAGTTTTGCACCTCCAAAAAAATTTAATGCGGGGATAAATTAAAAACTGAATTTGATTTTTCGCAGGTCTTCATTTGCAAGCGCCCGCTGCGCGTGCCGACTGCCTTGCCTGCTTTTAACAACCTCCTTCTGTTTGCCTGCGCCGGATACGCCTGACCGGCGCACGCTGCAGTCAAGTAATATAATACGACTCCGGCTTTGAGGCCTTGAAAACACATCAAGCCCTCAAAAGGGTACACTACCCCCAAAAGCCGCTTTTATGGTCATATTAAATATACAAAAAAGGGTGGCGAATGTCAACGGAATTGAAATGAAATAAATTTTTTTGTGAATTTATTACAATCTTATTTTGCTGTTTTTGGCAGGTTTTACAGTTTTTTCAGCGCATTTTTCCGAGGTGAAAAAACAAGTTTTTTGAGCACTTTTGTAAAGGATTTCAGCATTACAAAATAACGGTTATACAGATATCTGACAAGCGTCGGAAGAAAGAGTGAATTTTCGTCGCCCATATTAATGTATAAAATAATAGTTCACCTTCGGGCAGACGGAACAACGCTCCGATTACAGGGCGACCATGTAAAGGACAGGACTTTGCAGTTTGTTTTCCTGTTTGGAAATTACATATATTTTGCCCTTCCGTCGGTATCCGTCGTTTCGGAAATAATGAACAAAATCGCTCAAAAAAGTATCGTTTTCGGGAAAATCCGGCGGATAGGTAAGCCATTAAACTTGACACCGCCGAAAAAGTGGGAAAACAGAGTTTGATATTCAGTTTCGAACAGCCTCGAAAGCCCCGTTTTGACCTACAGAAACACAGAATCGGCGAGGTGATTGCGTTTGCCTGTGAAAACCCGGTCAGGCAACATACTACATCTTGAGCCGGAGTGATAAAACACGCAATGAGTTTTCGTAATCGGAAATAATTTTTTTACACATTTATAACTGCCGTTTCAAACGGTTATGTAAAGTAAAACAGCATTACGGGAATCGGCGTTTTCTCACATAAAAGAGTTTTCTTCGGTTAAATTTCACATTATCGCGGATTTCCATTGATAAATCAGATATATTCTCCCTTTCTTCGCCTGTTTTAAATTGATCAATCGGGGTTTTCTGGCGCTTTGTAAAGAAAAACAGCTTTACAATTTTTCCGTCTTTATCTTGAGTGTGAAAGTGATATAATAATTGCTAATTATTACCATTTTAAAGTCTGTGCTTGTGCAACTTGAATACACAATTTTCGTTGTTATTTCATATTGTTGGAAAAGAAAAAAGAGCCCGGCGCCGATTTGCGCCGGGCTCCGGAAAAATTTTGTTTTGCTCCCCGTTTCAACTCAAAAAAAATACGCCGCACGGTTGCCCGTATGGCGTAAATTAATTATTCGTTTTCTTTCACCGCAACGGCAATTCCGAGTTCCTCAAGCTGTGCGGTGTCAACAACAGACGGACATTCCGTCATCGGCTCGCTGGCGTTCTGCACCTTGGGGAAGGCGATAACATCGCGCAAAGATTCGCATTCAAGCATCTGCATAACAAGGCGGTCAAGACCTATGCCCATGCCTCCGTGAGGCGGAGCGCCGTATTTGAACGCGTTTGTGAGGAAACCGAATTTGAGATTTGCTTCCTCATCACTTAAGCCCAGCAGGGCGAACATTCTTTTTTGCAGGTCGGGGTCTGTAATTCTGATTGAGCCGCTGCAAAGCTCAATGCCGTTGAGAACAAGGTCATAAGCCTTTGCCCTGACCTTGGCTTTATCTGTTTCAAGGTATTCAAGGCATTCATCCATAGGTGATGTGAACGGATGGTGCATAGCCACAAATGTGCCGAGTTCTTCATCCCAGTCAAAAAACGGAAATTCGGTAATCCACAGCAGATTGAACTTACCTTTCGGAATAATGCCGAGTTTTTTCGCGACCTCCTGACGCAAAGCGCCGAGAACGGGCAGAACCACGGAGTTTTTGGTGTCTCCGATTATGAGAATAACATCGCCGTTTTCCGCTCCTGTTTCAGCTTTGATTGCGCTCATTTCATCATCCGTCATAAATTTGGCGAAGGATGAGGCAACCGTTCCGTCGGGCGCGATTCTCGCGAAAGCAAGACCTTTCGCGCCGATTCCCCTCACCATTTCGGTGAGCTTGTCAATCTCTTTTCTCGAAAGCGTTTCGTATGCGTTTTTAGCCGTAATCGCGCGTACGCTGCCGCCGCCCTCAATCGCCGAAGTGAAAACGCCGAAACCGCAGGTTTTAACAATATCGGAAAGGTCATGTATTTCCATTTCATAGCGGGTGTCGGGTTTGTCGCTGCCGTAACGCTCCATAGCGTCTTTATAAGTCAGCCTCGGAAGCGGCAAAGGGATGTCAATGCCGAGAGCCTCTTTGAAAACTCTTTGCATATAGCCCTCGCCTATCTGCAGCACATCCTCAACATCAACAAAGCTCATTTCAATATCAACCTGGGTAAACTCCGGCTGACGGTCGGCACGCAGATCCTCATCTCGGAAGCAACGGGCGATCTGCATATATCGGTCAAAGCCGGCCACCATTGAAAGCTGTTTATAGAGCTGAGGTGACTGCGGAAGGGCGTAGAATGTGCCTTTATGGATTCTTGAAGGCACCAGAAAGTCTCTCGCACCTTCGGGGGTGGATTTTATAAGCATAGGGGTTTCAAGCTCAATAAAGCCGTTTTCATCAAAATAATCGCGTGTTATTTTAGTGATTTTGTGGCGCATAAAAATGTTTTTCTGCAGTTCCGGGCGCCTTAAATCGAGATAGCGGTATTTAAGGCGGGTAAGTTCCGAGGTCTGACAGCCGTCAACAATCTCAAAAGGAGGTGTCTCGCTTTTTGAAATAACACGCAGATCCGTAACGGTTATTTCTATGTCACCGGTGGGAAGCTCGGCGTTTTTTGCGCTTCTCTCGCGCACCGTGCCCTGCGCCATAAGCACATACTCGCTTCTTACAGAGTTTGCTTTTTCAAAAATCTCTTTTTCGGTGTCCTCATCAAAAGCGAGCTGAACTATTCCGCTCCTGTCACGAAGGTCGATAAATATAAGCGAGCCGAGGTCGCGCCTGCGCTGAACCCAGCCCGCGACCGTAACCTGCCTGCCTTCATCCGCGGCTCTGAGGCTGCCGCAGTAATCTGTTCTTTTAAGCCCTGTCATCATATCCATAACAAATCATCCTTTCAAAAGCCCGGATAAATCAACCGAGCCCAAATCGCCGTCTGCGCCGAGCTGCTCACCCAGAGCATCGGTCTCATGCTTTATGAGCGTTCTCATAAACTCATCCTCAAAATTATCGATTTTTATCTGTGAGGTTGCGCCGTCACGCATATTTTTAAGCGTAACTTCGCCCGCTTCAAGCTCATTGTCGCCGAGAACGGCTGTGTATTGCGCGCCGATTTTGTCGGCGTATTTCATCTGCGCTTTAAGAGAACGGCCCGAAATATCCGTCTGAGCGCTTATTCCCGACGAACGCAGGTCGGCTGTCAGTTTCGCCGCCGTGAGTGAGGCTTTTTCACCCATAGGCGCAATATAAACATCGCACCCGGTGTCATCGGGAACCTCAATACCCTGAGCCTCAAGCAGCAGGAGCAGCCTGCCTATGCCGAGGCCGAAACCGAGCGAGGGAGTGTGCGGACCGCCGAGCGTCTCAACAAGGCCGTCATATCTGCCGCCTCCGCAAACGGTACCCTGCGCGCCGATTGAATCTGAAACAAACTCAAACACGGTTTTTGTGTAATAATCAAGCCCGCGAACGATTTTCGGGTTGATTGTGTATTCAATATTCAAGGCGTCAAGGTATTTTTTAACGCCCTCAAAATGCTCACTGCACTCCTCGCAAAGATAGTCGAGCATAACCGGAGCGCCTGCAGCTATCGCGGAGCAGACAGGACTTTTGCAGTCGAGAATGCGCATGGGATTTCTTTCAAGCCTGTCGCGGCAGGTGGCGCAAAGCTCATCTTTTTTTGCCGTGAAATACCCTTTTAAAGCCTCGGAGTACTTTTTGCGGCATTCCGGGCATCCGATTGAATTAAGTTGCAATTTGAGCCCTTCTACGCCGAAAAACGCGAAAATCTCGTTTGCCAGCGAGATAACCTCAGCGTCGGCGGCCGGTGACGCCGTACCGAGCACCTCAACGCCGAACTGGTCAAACTCTCTCCATCTGCCCGCCTGAGGTTTCTCATAGCGGTAGCAGTTGACATGGTAAAAAAGCTTCTGAGGCAAAGCCTCATTGAAAAGCCCGTGTTCAAGAAAAGCCCTGACCGCGCCTGCCGTACCTTCGGGGCGCAGGGTTATTGAGCGTCCGCCTTTGTCATCGAAGGTGTACATCTCTTTTTGCACAACATCGGTTGTGTCTCCCACTCCCCTCGCGAAGAGCTCGGTGTGTTCAAAAACGGGCGTGCGTATTTCTTTAAAGCCGAAATTTCCGGCAATGTCAAATAAAGTGTTTTCAACAAAACGGCGTTTGCCGCTTGTTGCGGGCAGAATATCCTGTGTGCCCTTTATCGCGTTTGTTATAAGTGCCATTTTTCATCCCATTCCGATAAAATGAATTATTTAAAAGTGGGACACTGCAGGGCAGGTGTCCCACTTAACTGTTATGAGTTTTGCGCCGTTGTCAGTTTTTGGGGTTGACAATGTCACGCCAGTCGAGGTCGCCCCTTGCGAGCGAGTGAATAAGCGCTTCGGCCGTGGCAATGTTTGTTGCAACGGGAATTGTGTGAACATCGCAAAGCCGGAGCAGATTTTCTTCACCGGATTCTTCGGGCTTAGCCGTGAGCGGATCGCGGAAGAACAGCAGGAGGTCAATTTCGTTGCAGGCAATTCTGGCGCCTATTTGCTGGTCACCGCCCTGCGTGCCGCTTAAATAACATTTTATGTCAAGGCCGGTCATTTCGGAAACGATTTTGCCGGTAGTGCCTGTTGCGCAGAGAGTGTGCCTGCTGAGAATACCGCAATACGCTATGCAGAACTCGGTCATCAATTCTTTTTTCGCGTCGTGCGCTATGAGAGCTATGTTCATACACTTGACCTCCGTCTTTATTTTTGCAGATTTATAATATCAAACCCTTTGCTTTAATACAAGAGTTTTTTGAATTATTCTTCGGAATTATTTTCGCCTTCGGTTTCACCCCCGGCGCCGTTTTCCTCCGCTTTTATGTCACCGTCATCCATTTTCGGCACGGATACCGCCATAACGACCTTTTCGTTTTCGCCGAGGTTCATCGCCTTTACGCCTTTTGAATCTCTGCCGCCGGTTTCTTTGATATCCGCTATGGCGAGACGGATGATTTTTCCTCCGGATGAAAGGACTATAAGGTCATCCTCCTCATTGACAACTTCTATTGAGCAAACAAAGCCGTATTTGTTTATATCATAGTTTTTAAGGCCCTGCCCGCCGCGGTGCTGAACCGAGTATTTATCCACCGAGCAGCGTTTTCCGTTGCCTATCTCGCTGATTGTAAGCACGGTTTTGCCTTCTTTGAGAACATCCATACCTATAACGGTATCGTCGCCTTTAAGGGTAATTGCCTTGACGCCTCTCGCCGTTCTGCCTATTGGGCGGGCGTCGTTCTCGTTAAAGCGGATGCTCTTGCCGTTGCGCGTGGCGATAAGCAGATCCTCATTGCCGGTTGTGTATTTTACGCAGATGAGCTCGTCGTCATCGTCAAGATTAATCGCGAACACGCCTGTTTTGCGTATGTTTTTATAAGCTGACGCGAGCGTGCGCTTAATTACGCCCTTGCGCGTTACCATACACAGGTAACCTTCACCCTCAACATCGGGCACCTGAATCATTGCCGAAACTCTTTCGCCCTGTTCAATGGGAAGAATGTTAACAATATTCATACCCTTGCTTATTCTTGACGCTTCGGGTATTTCATAGCCTTTAACCCTGTAAGTTCTGCCCTTTGTTGTGAAGAACATCAGATAATCGTGAGTGGAGCAGGTGAACATTGTTTTTACCGCGTCCTCATCGCGGTAGGTCATACCCTTCATACCTTTGCCGCCGCGGTTCTGCACACTGTATTCGCTCACAGGCAGGCGTTTTATGTAGCCGAGGTCCGTCAGGGTGTAAACACACTCCTCAACGGGTATGAGATCCTCCATATCCACCTCGCCGCTGACATCCTGAATCTCCGTGTAGCGTTCATCGCCGAACTTGTCTCTGATTTCGGTAAGCTCGTCTTTGAGAACGCCTTTGAGCATTTCTTCGTCGCTGAGCAGTTTGTTGAAATAATCAATCTTCTCCTGCAAAGCTTTGTGCTCTTCAATCAGCTTTTCACGGTCAAGACCCTGCAGGGCTTTAAGGCGCATATCGAGAATAGCCTGCGCCTGAACATCGTCAAGGCTGAAACGGTTCATCAGATTTTCTTTTGCGTTGTCATAGCTTTCGCGTATGATTTTTATAACCTCGTCAATATTGTCCTGAGCGATTATCAGACCCTCAAGAAGGTGAGCCCTTTCAAGCGCTTTTTTGAGGTCATAGCGCGTTCTGCGTGTGATTACCTCTTCCTGAAAGGCAAGATACTCGTCGAGCACCTCGCGCAAAGTGAGTATTTTAGGCTGCTTCTGGTCATCGACAAGGGCGCGCATAATAACACCGAAGGATGACTGCATATCGGTCTGGGCGTAAAGCTTGTTGAGCACAACCTGAGCGTTCGCGTCGCGTTTGAGCTCAATTACGATTCTCATACCGTTTTTGTCGGATTCGTCGCGCAGATCCGAAATGCCGTCAAGGCGTTTTTCACGAACCTGGTCGGCGATTTTTTTAATCAGAGCGCGCTTTTTGACCATATAAGGCAGTTCGGTAACGATTATTCTCGTTTTGCCTTCTCTGCCATACTCCTCCATCTCGGTGCGGGCGCGGATTATGATTTTGCCCCTGCCGGTGGCATAAGCCTGGCGGATGCCCGCCCTGCCCATAATAATTCCTCTTGTGGGGAAATCCGGACCCTGTATATGCTCCATAATATCTTCAAGCCCGGCGTCGGGATTGTCAAGAACGCATATACAGGCGTTTATAACCTCCGTAAGGTTGTGCGGAGGAATATTGGTAGTCATACCGACGGCTATACCCTGTGAGCCGTTTACAAGCAGGTTGGGGAACCTTGACGGAAGAACGCGGGGTTCCTTGCGTGTTTCGTCAAAATTGGGGTTCCAGCTGACGGTGTCTTTGTCAATATCCCTTATCATCTCGTTGCTGATTTTGCTCAGCCTCGCCTCTGTGTAACGGTAGGCTGCGGGAGGGTCTCCGTCAACAGAACCGAAGTTGCCGTGACCTTCAACAAGCATATATCGCATTGAGAAATTCTGCGCAAGACGCACCATGGCGTCATAAACGGATGTGTCGCCGTGGGGATGGTATTTGCCCAGAACATCGCCTACGCAGGTTGCCGATTTTTTGAATGGCCTGTCGGAATACAGTTTATCCTCATGAAGGGTGTAGAGTATTCTTCTGTGAACCGGTTTAAGACCGTCGCGAACATCCGGCAGGGCGCGGTCGATAATAACGGACATGGCGTAATCCAGCAGCGCCGTTTTCATCTCGGGAATAATGTCGGATTCTGTTATGACCTGATCCGGAAAAAGAATATCCTCAGGCTTGTAATCTCTTCTGTGTGCCATTTACGCCGCCTCCTTAAACATCAAGATTAATAACATATTTCGCGTTGTCTTCAATCCACTCGCGGCGGGGCTCAACCTCTTCACCCATAAGAAGATTGAAAACGGAATCCGCGGCTATGGCGTCGGAGAGCGTAACTCTGCGAAGAGTTCGCTGCTCGGGGTCCATTGTGGTGTCCCAAAGCTCATGCGGATCCATTTCGCCGAGGCCTTTGAAGCGGCTTATGCCCACCTCGGCGTTTTTGTTCTCACCGCGCATTTCCGCCGAAATAGCGTCGCGCTCATCGTCGGAATATGCAACCCTTGTTGTTTTGCCCTTTGTGAGCTTGTAAAGCGGAGGAACAGCCGAATAAACATAGCCGTTTTCAATAAGCGGGCGCATATAGCGGAAGAAGAATGTAAGAAGCAGCGTGCGGATGTGAGCTCCGTCAACATCGGCATCCGACATAATTATTATTTTGTGGTAGCGGAGTTTTTCGGCGCTGAACTCATCGCCGATACCGCAGCCGAGAGCGATTATCAGCGGCTTCAACTTATCATTGTCATAAACCTTGTCGAGCCTCGCTTTTTCAACATTGAGCATTTTGCCCCACATGGCGAGAATGGCCTGAAAGCGTGAATCTCTGCCCTGAATGGCGGAACCCGCGGCGGAGTCGCCCTCGACAATATAGATTTCGCAAAGGCTCGGGTCGCGCTCATTGCAATCCTGAAGCTTGTCGGGCATCTGACCCGATTCGAGACCGTTGCTGCGGCGAACCGTCTCACGCGCTTTTCTCGCTGCCTCGCGGGCGCGGTTGGCGGTAAGAGCTTTGTCAAGAATGGCCTTGCCCGCCGCGGGGTTTTCTTCAAGATAGTTTTCAAGCGCTTCGCCTACCATGGCGTTTACAAGGGTGCGCACCTCACTGTTGCCGAGTTTGGCTTTGGTCTGACCCTCAAACTGAGCGTCGGTGAGTTTGACGGAGATAACGCAGGTTATGCCTTCGCGGCAGTCCTCGCCGGAAACCTTGTCATCGCCTTTGAGTATGTTCATCTTTTTGCCGTATTTGTTGAGCGCGTTTGTCAGCGCCCTTTTGAAGCCGTCCTCATGCATACCGCCTTCGGGAGTGTGAACATTGTTGGCAAACGAAACGATTATTTCGCTGTAAGTGTCGGTGTACTGCATTGCGAGCTCGGCCATTGTGTCGCCCGATTTGCCGGACATATAAATGACATCCTCGTGAACGGGAGTTTTGTTTTTGTTTAAGAATGTTACAAATTCGCGTATGCCGCCCTCATAGCAGAGAACATCTTTGCGCTCACTCTCATCAAGGTTCGCGCTTTCGGGGCGTTTGTCTTCTATTGTGATTTTAAGCCCGGCGTTGAGGAACGCCTCCTCCTGCATACGCTTGTGCAGGGTCTCATAATTATAAACGGTTGTGTCGGTGAACATTTCGGGGTCCGGTTTAAAACGTACGAATGTGCCCGTTTCTTCTGTATCGCCAGTTATTGTGAGCTCTTTTGTAATATAGCCGCGCGAGAACTCCATACGGTGAATTTTACCGTTTTTGTAAACCTCAACCTCAAGCCACTCCGAAAGAGCGTTTACAACGGAGGCGCCTACGCCGTGAAGGCCGCCGGAAACTTTGTATCCGCCGCCGCCGAATTTGCCGCCCGCGTGAAGCACGGTGAAAACAACCTCAAGGGCGCTTTTGCCCGTCTGTTCCTGAATGTCAACGGGTATTCCCCTGCCGTTGTCGCGCACGGATATGATATTGCCGGGCTCAATAGCCACTTCGATATGTGTGCAGTAGCCGGCGAGTGCCTCGTCTATGGAGTTATCGACAATCTCATAAACAAGGTGGTGAAGGCCGGAAGCACTGGTTGAGCCGATATACATACCCGGCCTTTTTCTGACGGCCTCAAGGCCTTCGAGAACCTGAATCTGAGAAGCATCGTATTCCTCACTGACGGCGGTGCTCATATCGTCGCCGATTTGCTCAACTTTTATTATTTCTTCTTTTTCAATATTTTCCATTTTTGTTTCTCCTTAACCAATGCGGCTGCCGGGTGTTTTTCTGTTCTTTTTGGGCTTATAAGCGGGGGGATTTTCAAGCCTCATTCTCGCGCTTTTGCTTGAAGCGAGATATTTATTGACCTGAATAACCGGAGTAAGCAGCTCCGGTGCCATATAATCCGTGCAGTTTGCAAGAAGCTCGTCACCGAGCTGACCGAGAACGGTAACCGTTATTATGCTTTGCGTGTTGTTTGTGCCGTCAAGATACAGGTCGTTGAGAATGGCAAAAAGCTTTTTCATCTCGGCGGGCTTGTTCTGCTTTATTGTCTCTGTTATAACGGGGTTTGCGTATTCAAGAAAGAACCTGTCGGCGAGAAGCTCGCCGTAGCCCTCGTAATTCTCTTTATAAGCGGTTTTAAGCTGCGGATAAATACCCGCTATGCGGCTTACCAGAGTAACCTCATCGTATGACATTCCGCCGTTTTCAACCTTGTCTCTCGAAACGGTCTGGGGCGCTCTCTGCCTTTTGATTTTTTTCTCCGCCGCGGGGCTGAACCGCTCCGTAACGGATTCGGAAATCTCATTGACAAAATATTTTATCTGCTTGTCGTTTATATCCGCCGGGTCAAGTATGGAATTCGAAATAACTGCGAAATCTCCGTCGGCTATCTCGCCCTCTTTCAGCACGCCGGAAACGGTAAGGCGGTTGTCAAAATGCTCAATTTTGAGTGCCTTGTTTTCGCCCTTGAACGCTATTGTTATTTTGTCACCCTCTGTTTTGGCGGGGAGCGCGCCTTTCTCGGTGCCTTCGGGAATTACGGGAACAAAGCCGCAGCCCGCGAGCACAAGAGCGAGGTCTTTGTAAATGCGGTTGAGAATGTCATAGATATTTTCCATTTTTTTACTCCTTTTTGCTTTGTTTTTTAAGCCGGAATATTCTTTTATATTATACTACCTCTATTTATATTTGTAAACTATATATT
>R25__coassemble_549_pt1 | contig 22168 bp, 18 predicted proteins | sample R25__metabat2_low_PE_027 | metagenome-assembled genome bin R25 | reverse complement strand
CCCAAATTTTTTTCAAAAAAAACTTTGTAAAAATAAATTTTAAAAAAAAAAAAAAAAAAAAAACGCAATATTTTCCGGATAAAATCTTCACAAAAACGAAAAATTTTTCCAAACCGAAAATTTTTCTTGACAAACCGTTATGCCCGATATATAATAACTTGCACATTAAAGAAGAGCGCGTTGCGTTCTCACCACGGGGCTTTAGCCTACCGACGGTCAATATCTCATTTCAAAGGGTGCGAGAGCGCCTTTTCGGATGGATTATCGCGGGGGCAGAGCTGCTCCCGTTTTTAATTTATTCAGGAGGTGCTTTAACATCGCAGTAAAAGAAATGCAAATCAATGAGGAAATCCGTGACGAAGAACTCAGGATTATCTCCGACAGCGGCGAACAGCTCGGCATTATGTCGGCGGAAGAGGCGCTTAAAATCGCGGAGGAGAAAAATCTCGACCTTGTCAAAATCTCGCCGCAGGCAAAACCGCCCGTGTGCAAGATTATGGATTACGGCAAATTCCGCTATGAAAAAGAAAAGAGAGAAAGAGAAGCGAAAAAGAACCAGAAGGTTATCGAGATTAAAGAAATCCGCCTGTCTCTCAACATTGATACGCATGATTTTGAAACAAAGCTCAATCACGCCAAAAGGTTCGTTGCCGCCGGCAACAAGGTCAAATTCTCCATCCGCTTCCGCGGCAGAGAGATGGCCCACCCCGAAATCGGCAAAGAGGTTATGGCAAAGGCGGTTGAATCGCTGGGCGATACCGTCGTGATTGAAAAGCCCGCCAAACTCGAAGGCAGGCAGATGCTTATGTTTGTTGCGCCCAAAAGCACAAAATAAGCCCCGGTAAAACCGTAAAATATTAAGGAGGAACTCAGTTATGCCTAAAATCAAAACACACAGCGGCGCGAAGAAGCGCTTCAAAATTTCAAAGGGCGGCAAGCCCATGCGCGCACACGCTTACAAATCACACATCCTCAACAAAAAGAGCACCAAGCGCAAGAGAAATCTCCGCAAGGTGTCTGTTGCCGACAAGACCAATGAAAGACAGATAAAACGCCTTGTTCCCTATAAATAATCCGTCAGGGTTAAGTCAATTCACAATTTGGAGGTAAATTACTATGGCTCGTATTAAAGGTGCTCTCTCAACCAGAAAGAGAAGAAATAAAGTTCTTAAACTCGCGAAAGGTTACTACGGCTCAAAGAGCTCGCTGTTCAAAACCGCGAAGCAGGCCGTTATGAAAAGCGGAAACTACGCTTACATCGGCAGAAAGCAGAAAAAGCGCGATTTCAGGCGCCTGTGGATAACCAGAATCTCAGCCGGCTGCAAGGCTAACGGAATGAACTACTCAACATTCATAAACGGCCTCAAAAAGGCAGGCATCACTCTCAACCGCAAGATGCTCTCCGAAATAGCCATCGCGGACCCCGCCGCGTTCACCGCTCTTACAGAGAAGGCAAAGGCGGCACTTAAATAAAAACAGTATATCAAGGATGTAACATCAGTGTATATAATACATATTATGTTACATCCTTTTCGCAATTTTAAATGATAAAAAACAGGGCGGGTCAAGTGATGTTTTTACCCGCCGGAAACGGTGATTTTATGCCCGTAATAAGCAGCCGCGCAAACGAAAAAATCAAATATGCCGTGCGTCTCGGAGAAAGCGCTTCACTGCGAAATGAGAAAAAAGAGTTCTTTCTCGAAGGCGCGAGACTCTGCCGCGACGCGGCTGAAAACGGGATAAAAATCAGGCAGGCGTTTTTTACGCAGCAGGCGAAAGAGAAATATTCCGCCTATGTCAACGCCGTTTGCTCGGTGTGTGATGAATGCTTTACCGTAACGCCGGATGTCGCCCTGAAACTCTCCGATACAAAATCCGCGCAGGGGGTGTTCTGCGTTTGCGAAATGCCCGCCGGCGCTGAGAAAATCGACCGCTCAAAAAAATATATTGCGCTTGAAAACCTGCAGGACCCTTCAAACCTCGGCGCCGTGTGCAGAACAGCGGAGGCGCTGGGCATGGGCGGCGTAATAGTAAGCGGCGGGTGCGATATTTACAACCCCAAGGCTCTGCGGGCGGCTATGGGCTCGTCGCTCAGAATAAATGTTATTACGGCGCAATCGCTTGTTGCGGTTATTGAAAAGGCAAACAGCCAAGGAATGCTGACCCTTGCCTCAACCCCGCGTGAGGGCGCACAGAGTATTTGTGACACCGAAACACAAGGCGGCTTAATCTGCTGCGTGGGCAACGAGGGCAACGGGCTCTCCGATGCCGTAATCGCCGCCTGCTCACAAACGGTAACAATCCCGATGAAGGGCAGGGCGGAATCGCTCAACGCGTCGGCAGCGGCGGCTGTTCTTATGTGGGAAATTTCACGGAAGGGCTGAAAGATGAACGAAAAGGCTTACGCTGTATGGCTGTCTCTCGCTCTCGGAGCGGGCGCCCGCTGCGGTGAGATACTGAGCGCGTTTGACTGTATCCGCGACATATATGAAAGCGATATGCAAACACTGCGTATGAGCGGCGTTTTCACGCCGAGGCAGCTTGAAAAAACAGAAAAAACCCCGCTGAGCGACGCCGTTGTTCAGCTTGAAACCTGCGAAAAGAACGGCTGGCACTGCGTGACTTATGAAGAAAATGAATACCCGGAGCTTCTCAGAAGAACGGCGGACCCTCCCGTGGTTCTTTATGTAAACGGCAGCTTTGATTATGTTAACTCATCGCTGTGCTTCGGCATAGTGGGCACAAGAAACCCCTCAAACGACAGCGTAAACACGGCTGTGAGCATAAGCGCTCAGCTGGCTGACGCGGGCGCGGTAATCGTCAGCGGAGGCGCGCTCGGAATTGACTCCGCCGCCCACAGGGGCGCGTTGAAGGCGGGAGGCAAAACAATAGCGGTTCTCGGCTGCGGCCTTGGCACAAGGTACCTTATGCAGGGCGCTTTTCTGCGTGAGGAAATCAGCAAAAACGGTGCTGTCATCTCCGAGTTTTCTCCCTTTGCCCCGGCTTCAAAAACAACCTTCCCCATAAGGAACCGCATAATTTCGGGCATAAGCAGGGGCGTGCTTGTGGTTGAGGCGGGCGAAAGAAGCGGCTCGATTATCACCGCGAACTGCGCCATGCTTCAGGGCAGGGATGTTTTCGCGGTGCCCGGCAGCGTTGTTTCATCGGCTTATATCGGAGCCAACAGGCTTATACGCGACGGAGCGTCGGCCGTTACCTGCGCGCAGGATATTATTGATGAGTATGAGGCGCTCTACCCGGGGCAGCTCAAACGCCGCGATTACGCCGCTGCCGAAACAGCGCGCGGCGACAGCAAACCCGCGAAGGTTATAAAAAAATCAACCGCTCTTATGAGTGAAAAAGAAAAAACAGTTTACGCCCGTTTCAACTCCGAACCCCTTTATCCGGGCGACATAGCGGCAGCAACGGGATTGAGCCTCGGAGAGGTAAACGAAATTCTTACGGCACTTGAAATAAACGATTATGTAATCTCCGTCTCGGGCGGCAGATTTACACTCATATAAAAAACGAAAGGTAAAAGGTATGTCAAAACTTATTATTGTCGAGTCACCCGAAAAGGCGAAAACAATCAAAAAATATCTCGGCTCAGGCTATGATATTGTTGCGTCAAAAGGCCATATAAGGGATCTTCCCGCGGCAAAGCTCAGCGTTGATGTCAAAAACAATTTTGAGCCGAAATACGCTGTCATAAAAGAAAAAGAAAAACTTGTGAAAGAACTTCAGGATAAAGTCAAAAAGAGCGATTTTGTTTATCTCGCGGCGGACCCGGACCGTGAGGGAGAAGCGATTTCGTGGCATCTGGCGGAGGTTCTCGGACTTGACCTTAACACGAAAAACCGCGTAACATTCAACGAAATCACAAAAACCGGCATAAGCAACGGGATGAAAACGCCCAGGGCGGTGGATATGGATCTTGTAAATGCCCAGCAGGCGAGAAGAATCCTTGACAGGCTTGTGGGCTACAGGTTGAGCCCGTTTGTGTCGCAGAAAATCCGCCGCGGCCTCTCCGCCGGCAGGGTGCAGAGCGTTGCCGTGAGAATGATTGTGGACCGCGAAAACGAGATTAACGCCTTTGTGCCGGATGAATACTGGAACATTGACGCGAAGCTCGCAAACTCACAGCGCAAAACCTTCACCGCTTCGCTCACCGCCGATGAAAACGGCAAAATCAAAATAAAAAGCAAAGAGCAGGCGGATTCATATCTCGCAAGGCTCGAAGGCGCCGATTACACGGTAAAATCCTACAAAAAAGGCACCAGAAAAAAGAACCCCGCCCCTCCCTTCAACACATCCACCCTTCAGCAGGAGGCTTCGCGCAAACTCGGCTTTCAGGCTGAAAGAACAATGCGCGTGGCGCAGGAACTGTATGAGGGCGTTAATGTTGAGGGCGTAGGTATGACCGGTCTTATTACCTATATGAGAACGGACTCCCTGAGAATTTCGGAAGAGGCGCGTGCGCAGGCGAAAAATTATATTGAAAACACCTTCGGCAGGGCCTATGTTCCCGAAAAAGCGCCTTACTACAAATCAAGAGCCAACGCTCAGGACGGCCACGAGGCCGTTCGCCCCACAGACCCGTCGCTTACCCCGGATGCGGTTAAGGCAAGCCTCACGGCAGATCAGTTCAAACTCTATTCGCTTATATGGAAGCGTTTTATCGCCTGCCTTATGGCACCCTGCGTTCAGAACACCGTAAAAGCGGAGGTTACCGCGGCAACGGCGCAGGACTCGGCAAAAGGAATGTTCTGCCTTTTCTCCGTTGCGGGCTACAGCGTAAAGTTTGACGGCTTTACAAGACTTTATGAAATATCGGATGACGATGACGAAAACAGCAGCGTGCCCGAGCTCAAAGAGGGCGAAAGGCTCAAATTCAAAGATATTAAAGCGGCGCAGCATTTTACTCAGCCGCCCGCGCGCTATACCGAGGCCTCACTTATAAAAGAGCTTGAGGAAAACGGAATAGGCAGACCCAGCACATACGCTTCCATTATTTCCACAATCACAAAAAGAGCGTATATTGTGCGCAGGCAGAAGCAGCTTGTGCCCACCGAGCTCGGCGGAGCGATTACCGCCCTTCTCAAGGACGAGTTCCCGAAAATAGTCAACACAAAGTTTACCGCCCAGATGGAAGCCAACCTTGACGAAATCGGTATGGGCAAAATGGATTATATCAAAATGCTTGACACCTTCTATGACGACCTTGAGAAAACCCTTGAAAAAGCCAAATCCGATATGAAGAATGTCAAGATTCAGCTTCAGGAGGATATTACCGACATCCCCTGCGACAAGTGCGGGGCCATGATGGTAATCAAAACCGGCAGATTCGGCAAATTCCTTGCCTGCCCGAATTATCCCAAGTGCAAAAACGCCAAACCCCTTGTTGTGAGCACCGAGGCAAAATGCCCCAAATGCGGCAGTGACATAATTCAGCGCCGCTCCAAAAAAGGGCACACCTTCTACGGCTGCGCCAACTGGCCGAACTGCGATTTTATGAGCTGGGACGAGCCTTCGGGAGAGAACTGCCCCAACTGCGGCAAGGCGCTGTTCAAAAAGAAAAACGGCAAAACCGTGTGCCTGACGGAAGGCTGCGGCTATGAGAAAAAAACGGGCAGAAAAAATGGCTGATGTTACTGTTATCGGCGGAGGCTTCGCCGGAACCGAGGCGGCCATGCAGCTCGCAAAAAGAGGAATAAAAGTCACTCTTTATGAGATGAAGCCCGAAAAGTTTTCGCCCGCGCACTCAAACGCGGGGCTGGCTGAGCTTGTTTGCTCAAACTCCTTCAAAGCGACAAGGCTCGGCTGCGCGGCGGGGCTTCTCAAGGCGGAAATGAAGCTTATGGGCTCCCTTTGCGTTGACTGCGCCGAAAAAACGGCTGTTCCCGCCGGGGGAGCGCTTGCGGTGGACCGTGATAAATTCTCGGCTCTGGTTACGCAGGTAATCGAAAACGAGCCGCTCATAACGGTTGTGAGAAAAGAGATAACCGAAATTCCCGCTTCACCCGCAATAATCGCGGCGGGTCCGCTCGCCTCGGAAACGCTCAGCGGGAAAATCTCCGCGCTGTGCAGCGGCAATCTCAGCTTTTTTGACGCGGCGGCTCCGATAGTTACGGCAGACAGTATCGATATGTCAAGGGCGTTCTGCCAGTCAAGGTATGACAGGGGCGAGCCCGACGATTACATAAACTGCCCGCTCAGCCGGGAGGAGTACGAGGCCTTTTACGGCGAGCTTATCAAAGCGGAAACGGCTCCCGTTCACGGTTTTGACAAAAACAACGGTGTTTATGAGGGCTGTATGCCTGTTGAGGTTATGGCAAAACGGGGCAAAGACACAATCCGTTTCGGCCCTATGAAGCCTTCGGGGCTTACCGATCCCGTTACCGGGCGCAGACCCTTTGCCAACCTTCAGCTTCGCAAAGAAAACGCTCAGGGCACAATGTATAACCTTGTGGGGTTTCAGACAAACCTTAAATTCGGCGAGCAGAAAAGAGTTTTTTCAATGATACCCGCGCTGAAAAACGCGGAGTTTGTGCGTTACGGCGTTATGCACCGCAACACATTCATCAATTCGCCCGAAGCGCTTGAATACGGATACCGCTTCAAGGCGAGGGAGAACCTTTGGTTCGCGGGGCAGATTACAGGCGTTGAGGGCTATATGGAGTCCGCCGGTTCCGGCATTACAGCGGGAATAAACGCGGCAAGGTATCTGCAGGGCAAACCGCCCCTCAAAATGCCCGCGACCTCAATGCTTTCAAGCCTTGCGCAATATGTTTGCACGCAAAATAAGAATTTTCAGCCTATGGGCGCGAGCTTCGGCCTGCTGCCCCCGCTTGAAACCGGAATACGCGACAAGCGCGAAAGGTATGAGGCTCTGTCAAAAAGGGCGCTTGCCGACCTCAGAGAGTGCCTGGCGGAGCAGGGCGAATTATTTGAAGAGGAATAATTATGGATGAAAACCTTGTAAAATTTCAAAAAAATATCAACTATAAATTCAAAAACACCGAGCTGCTCGAAAGAGCGCTCTCGCATTCGTCTTACGCAAATGAAAAAGGGCTTAAAGAGAGCAACGAGCGCCTTGAGTTTTTAGGCGATTCCGTTCTCGGCTTCATTTCGGCGGAGTATTTTTTCAATCTCTACAAAAACCAGCCGGAAGGCAGCCTTACAAAGCACAGGGCGGCGGCTGTCTGCGAAAAAACGCTTTGCAAGTTTTCAAAAGAGCTTGAAATAGATAAGGTCATAAAGCTCGGCAAGGGCGAAATCAGAATGGGCGGCGCGCAAAGGCCCTCCATTCTTGCCGACGCGTTTGAATCCGTGCTCGCGGCAATCTACCTTGACGGCGGAATAGAACCCGCGAAAGAGCTTGTTCTGCGCTTTATTACCCGCGACGGCATAGATGTTTCGGTAAGGGATTACAAAACAATGCTTCAGGAGGTTGCGCAAAAGCACCCCGAAGAAACGGTTGAGTATTTTGTTGTTGATGAAAAGGGCCCCGACCACGCCAAGGAGTTCACCGTGGAGGTTCACCTCAACTCAAACATTCTCGGCACGGGAACAGGCAGAAGCAAAAAATTAGCCGAGCAGGCGGCTGCGAAAGAGGCGCTCAAACTTATGGGCCTGCGCGAATGATGAAGCATATAAACGTAGCGCTTTTCACCGTGCATGAGGGCTGCCCGAATATGTGCACCTTCTGCGACCAGAGGAGCATATCGGGAAGCGTTAAAAAAATAACCGCCGATGATGTTCACAAAGCGGCAAAAACCGCACTTGAGGGCAAAACAGACGCCCGCGGCGGTGAAATAGCGTTTTTCGGCGGCAGTTTCACCCTGATTGAACGCGGATATATGCTCTCGCTGCTTGAAGCGGCGAAACAGCACATTGACAGCGGCGATTTTTCGGGCATACGCGTTTCCACACGGCCGGACGGCATAAATGATGAGATTTGCGGCATTCTGAAAAAATACGGCGTTACAAGTGTTGAGCTGGGCGCGCAGAGCATGGATGACAGGGTGCTTCTTCTCAACAAAAGGGGGCACACCGCGCAGGATGCGGTAAACGCGTCGGAAATGCTCAAATCATACGGGTTTTCACTCGGCTTGCAGATGATGACGGGGCTTTACGGCTCAACGGATGACGACAGCATTGAAACGGCAAAAAAAATAATCGGCTTATCTCCCGATACGGTGCGTATCTACCCCACCGTTGTTATTAAAGGCACCGAGCTGGACCGCCTTATGAAGGCGGGCGAATACACGCCGCAGAGCGTTGAGCAGGCGGCGAGGCTCGGCAGCGTGCTTATTCCGATGTTTGAGGAGGCGGGCATAAAGGTTATCCGCTTCGGCCTGCATTCGGGCGGCGGCGTTGAGGGCAGTTACACGGGAGGGGCGTACCATCCCGCTTTGAGAGAAATGGCGGAAAGCCTTATTTTCCTTGACAAAGCGCTTAAAGCGGCAAACGGCAGGCAGGGCAGTGCCGAGGTTTATGTAAACCCCGCCTGCGTTTCAAAAATGACGGGGCAAAAACGCGGCAACATCGAAAAGCTCGCGCAGGCGGGCATCAGATGCGCCGTCAAAGGCGACCCTACTCTTGAAAAAAACGAAATCAGGCTTCAATTTATATAAAACAAAGGTCAGGTAAAAATGTATTTAAAATCACTTGAATTGCAGGGCTTCAAGTCCTTCCCGGATAAGATAGTTTTCAATTTCGGCAAGGGCATTACGGGCGTGGTCGGCCCCAACGGTTCAGGCAAAAGCAACATTTCAGACGCGGTTCGCTGGGTTCTCGGCGAGCAGTCAACAAAATCGCTTCGCGGCTCAAAAATGGAAGATGTTATTTTTGCCGGCACAAGCCTGCGCAAGGCGCTGGGCTACGCCGAGGTTACCTTAAACCTTGACAACACCGACCGATCGCTCAATAAAATGGAAAAAGACGAGGTCTCCGTAACCCGCCGGTTTTACCGTTCGGGCGAAAGCGAGTACCGCATAAACGGCGAGCAGGTAAGGCTCAGGGATGTTCACGAGCTGTTTATGGATACCGGCCTCGGCAGAGACGGCTACTCGCTTGTAAGCCAGGGCAAAGTGGCGGATCTTGTTTCCGCACGCTCCGCCAAACGCAGAGATATGCTTGAGGAGGCGGCGGGCATTTCGCATTTCCGCTACCGCCGCACGGACGCCAACCGCAGGCTTGAGCAGGCGGAGGAAAACCTTGTGCGCCTGCGCGACATACTCTCCGAGCTTGAAAGCCGCATAGGCCCGCTTAAAACACAAAGCGAAAAAGCGAAAAAATATCTTGTTCTCGCTTCCGAAAAAAAGGAGCTCGAAATCGGGCTCTGGCTGTTCACGGTTGAAAAATCGCGGAAAGGCCTTATTGAGCAGGAAAACAAGCTGACAATAGCCGCGTCTCAGTATGAGAGCACCGAGCTGGAGCTTGACCGCCTTGAAAACGCCATTGAGGCGGCAATAGCCGAGGGTCAGCGCCTTACTATGGAGATTGAGACAATCCGTTCCGAATCAGCGCGGGCGGAAGAAGAGGCGGCGGGCGTTGACGGCAGAATTGCCGTTGAAAAAAACACAATAGAGCACAATGAAAGCACTGTTGAAAGAATAAGAAAAGACGCGGCGCAGGCTCTTGACAGCAGCGAGCAGATTGACCGTCAGATTGAGCAGGCGGAAAGCGCCATTGCCGAAATAAACGCTCAGACCGAGGAACTGCGCAAAGATTTTGAGCAGGCGGTAAAAGCCGCCGAGGATATAAACACCGAAAACTCGGGCTGCTCCGACAAAGCGAGAGAACTCAGCGAAAAAATAACGGAAAAAACTCTCAGGCTCGCCGATGTAAGGGTTGAACTCTCGGCGGGTGAATCCTCCGTTGAGGAGTTGAAATCGAGAATTAACGGCATTGACGAGCTTATCGCGCAGAAAACCCCTGCCGCCGGGCAGCTCAAGGCTGAGAAGGCAAAGGCGCAGGAGGAGCTCAGAGAGCTTGAAAACTCGGCGACGGAGTTTGAAAACTCACTCTCAGGCTATGAGATGATTATTGAGCAGAGAAGCGGAAAACTCGAAAAACAGCGCAAAGAGCTTGAGGAGATAAACCTTGACATTCACCAGAAACAGGCGCGCATAAAAATGCTTGACGACCTTGAAAAGAACCTTGACGGTTACCAGGGCAGCGTCAAACAGGTAATCACGCAGGCGAAAAGAGGAATGTTAAAAGGCATTCACGGCACGCTCTCTCAGCTTATAACGGTTGAGGGCAAATACGCGGTGGCGGTTGAAACGGCGCTCGGAGCGGCAATACAGAACATTGTTACCGACAGTGAGACGGACGCCAAACGCGCAATAAACTATCTTAAAGAAAACCGCGCGGGCAGGGCGACTTTTCTGCCGCTGTCGTCAATAACTCCCAAACCGTTCACCGAAAAAGGGCTTGAAAAATGCGGCGGCTTTGTCAATATGGCAGACAGCCTTGTTTCCTCCGACGGCAGATATACGGGTATTATCCGCTCGCTGCTCGGCAGAACGGCCGTTGTTGAAACGATTGATGACGGAATAGAAATGGCAAAAAAATACTCCTACCGTTTCAAAATAGTTACGCTTGACGGCCAGGTTATGAACGCGGGCGGCTCAATGACGGGCGGCTCAAGAGGGCAGAATGTGGGCTTCCTTTCGCGTATGAATGAGATTGAAAAGCTGCGCGAAGCGGTGAAAACGCTGGAAAAAGAGTTTGCCGAAAAACAGCGGAGCTTTGAAACAACCGGCAGTGAGCTTAACAGCGTTGCCGCCGAGTATGACTCCGTCAAGGCGGAACTCGCGAAGGCTCAGGAGGATATTATACGCAAAGAGAGCGACCTTGCCCTTATTGCCAACAATTATGAAACGGTTTGCGCTTCATTAAACGGGCTTGAGGAAGAAAAACAGCGCGACGCACAGCGCGTAAATGAGCTTGAAAAATCCGGCGAAAAGCAGAAGGCTGAAATAACCGCCGTTGAAAACGAAATGAACATTCTCACCGACGCGCTCAATAAGCTCGATGAAACAAGAAGCCGCCTTGTTGAGAAACGCGAGGAGTTTGTAAACCGTCAGAATGAAATTAATCTTGCCATAGTCGAAAAGCGCAAAGACGCCGAGGCAAAGCGCGTGATTATTGAGGATTGCGAGCGCAGAAAGCTTATGTCGGGCGCGCGGGCGCAGGAGCTTGAGGACGAGGCGAGGAGCATAGAAGCCGAAAACGGCGAAATTCTCAAAAAAATCGAGGAACTGCAAAACCTGGCTGATTCTTTACGCTCCGGCGCGAAGGAAGCGAAAACCAAAATCGACTCTTTCATCAAAGAGCGCGCGTCAAAAGAGGCTGAGGTTACAACCCTGCGCTCAAAAGAACGCGAGTGTAGCGACAGCAAAGAAAAGCTCAGCGGTGAGGTGGCAAGGCTTGAGGAACGCCGCGACGCTATGCGCAATGAGCTTGAAAACGCGCAGAACAAGCTTTATGACGAGTATCAGCTCACCCTTCAGGAAGCCCGTAATATGGGAATTGTGCTTGAGGATATTCCCGCGAGCAGGGCAAGGCTCACGGAGCTGCGCAACAAAATCAGGGCGCTGGGCAGCGTCAATGTGGATGCCGTTGACGAGTACAGGCAGGTCAGCGAACGCTACGAATATATGAACGGTCAGGTTAAGGATGTTGAGGATTCCAAAGCCGAGCTTGAAAAGCTCATTGATGAGCTTACGGGCAAAATGGCGGAGCAGTTCCGCGAACAGTTCCGTTTAATCAACCTGCATTTCGGCGAAACCTTCAGGGAGCTGTTTGACGGCGGCAAGGCGGAGCTTGTGCTTGACGACCCTTCCGATGTGCTTGAGTGCGACATTAACATAAAGGTTCAGCCGCCCGGCAAAACCGTGCAGAACATAGACCTGCTCTCAGGCGGTGAAAAGGGGCTTTCGGCAATAGCGCTGCTTTTCGCCATTCTCAAAGTCACCCCCGCGCCGTTCTGCATTTTTGACGAGGTTGAGGCGGCGCTTGACGATGTTAATGTTGTGCGCTACGCGAAATATGTGCGCAGTATGACCAAAGACACGCAGTTTATTTTAATCACCCACCGCCGCGGCACTATGGAGGAGGCGGACATCCTCTACGGCGTTACAATGCAGGAAAAAGGCGTTTCGAAAATCCTTGAACTGCACACGGCGGAGATGGCGAAAAAACTCGGTCTTGCTTAATATATTTTATATGGTATAATATTACCGTTAAGCTTTTTCAGTTAAGATTGTTTCAAAGGAGATAAATTATGGATATTCTTGAAGCCAAAAACCTTGTTATCGAAGCGGGTCACAAGCTTGTTGCCGAAGGCCTTATCGCGAGAACATGGGGCAATGTCAGCTGCCGCATAAACAGCGAAACCTTCGTTATCACCCCCAGCGGCAAACCCTACGACGGGCTCACCCCCGACGATATTGTCGAGGTGAGAATTGAAGACCTTTCATACCGCGGCAATGTCAAACCCTCATCCGAAAAGGGCGTTCACGCCGAGGTTTACAAGGCGCACCCCGAAGCGAATTTTGTTATTCACACCCATCAGAAATACGCGTCCGTAATAAGCGACCTTTCAAAAGGCCTGTGTGACATTGAGGGCGAAGAGGCAGAGCTTATCGGCACGGTGGTTCCCATTGCCGCCTACGGTATGCCCGGCACCGGCAAACTCAAAAAAGGAGTTATTGCCGCTTTGCAGAAATATAACACCAAAGCGATTATTATGGCTCACCACGGTGCGGTATGCTTCGGCGCGGATTATGACGAGGCGTTCAAGGTTACATCCGTGCTTGAAACTCTTTGCGAAAGGGCGATTATAAACCTTTCAAAGAATTTTACCGGCCCCATTGAGACTCTCACCGACCTTTGCAAAGCCGTTCCCGGCAAATTCGGCATTGACCACGAATATGTATGCACGGCGGAGACCGCCTATGACAGCACGCTTGACAGAACAACGGGCCAGATAGTTTTCACCGAAAAGGGCGGAGATGAACCCGTTGCCGTAGCGGAGCTTGACAGCGGCGACGCCATTGAGGGCAGCCTCCCGCTTGAAGCGGATCTTCACAGGTCGGTTTACCGCAAAAATGACAAATACTCCTGCATTATTCACAACATTGACCCCGAAACGGTAGCCGTTTCATGCATAGGCAAAAAACTGCCCCCTCTGCTTGACGATTTTGCGCAGATAGTCGGCACAATGGTTAAATGCACGGGTTACACGGGCGCCCCCAAAGCGCTCAAAAGGCAGAACGCCGTTCTTCTCAGAAACGAGGGCGCGCTGTGCTGCGGCGGCAGCAAATTCGACGCCGAGGCCGTTGATATGATAACAAGCAAAAACGCCCTTACCTACCTTGCGGCCACCGCCATTGAAAAGCCGCATAAAATCAGCGTTATTGACAGTTACATTATGAGAATTGTCTATTCGCTCAAATACTCAAAGCAGGCTGAAAAATAATAAAAAACGCAAAAAAAATTACGGACTTGCAGGTGACTGCAAGTCCGTTTTTGTTTACAATAACTCTTTTTATTTGTCAAGCTGTTCAAGCTCGCGGTGAAGCCTCGCGACGGGCAGGCCCACAACATTGAAATAGTCGCCGTTTATGCTCTCAACAAGCACGCAGCCGAGCCCCTGAATGCCGTAAGCGCCCGCTTTGTCAAGCGGTTCGCCGCTTAAAATGTAGCGGTCAATCTGTTCTTCGGTGAGGTCATAGAATTTGACATCCGTTTTCTGAACAAAAGACCTTTTCTGGTGGTTGTAAAGCACGCACACGCCCGTCATAACCGTGTGGGTTCTGCCCGAAAGCAGTTTAAGCATACGGTAGGCGTCGCCCTCATCCTTCGGCTTGCCCAGAACCTCGCCGTCAACAACAACAATGGTGTCGGCGCCTATTACGCAGGAGTCGGGGCGCTTTTCAAGCACGGCGCGGGCTTTTCTTTCGGCAAGCTCAAGCGCGGATTGGGCGGGGTCGGAGCCGGGAGGCACGGTTTCATCCACATCGGAGACAATCTGCTCAAAATTTATGCCGAGGTTTGTCAGAATATCACGCCTTCTTGAAGACGCGGAAGCAAGAACATAAGAGTAAATCATATTATTAAACGCGGAAAACCGCCCTTTCGTAATATTACCAAATTATTCGGCACTTTAATTATATTACAAGAGCGGTATTTTGTCAAATTGAATATTTTTTTGCGACATTTTATAAATATTTTGTAAGATTTTGCATTTTTTCGGCGGTGACGCTCGCTTTTATATCGGATTTCTCATACATTTCCGGCGTGGTAACTCCGCTGAAAACAAGGGCGCAGGGAATGCCGTGGTTTCTGCCTATGGCAATATCCGTTTCAAGCCTGTCGCCTATAAAAGCGATTTCGTCCGCCCGGCAGCCGAGAAACGCCGTTATGTAATCAACCGTTGCGGTCATGGGCTTGCCCAGCACCTCGGGGCGCCTGCCCGTTGAGGCGGCGAACATCTCAATCATCGAGCCCGTGTCGGGCATATACCCGTCTGCCGTGGGGCAGTTTCTGTCGGGGTGTGTGGCGTAATACAGCGCGCCCGCGTCAAGGAATTTTACTGCGTCCCAAATCTTTTGATAGGTCAGAGTGGTGTCAAAACCGAGCAGCACAATATCGGGGTTTTCGCTTACAAGGTTGAGCCCCGCGTTCTCACAGTCTTTTGTGAGCCGTTCGTTGCCCAGAAGAAAAATCCGTTTGCCCGGATGGTTACGGTTCATATAATCTGTCGCGACCCGGGATGAGATTATTACCCTTTTTTCATCCACGGGGAAGCCCATTGCGGCGAGCTTCGCGCGGCAGACCTCAACATTGTTTGAGGAGTTGTTGGTGAAAAAGTAAAAATCCCTGCCGCTTTCACGAGCGGCGTTGAGAAAATCATCCGAGCCGGGTATAATCGCGCCGTCCAGATAAAATGTGCCGTCCATATCGACTATGAAATATTTTGTTTTGTCAAATACGCCCATACATTTAACCTCTTTAATAAACTACCCGGAAAGTATAACATATTTATTCCCGCGATACAAGAAAAACAGCCCGAAAAGGGCTGTAAAAAAGTTTATTTGATAAGCTCAACAAGGCTTTCAATCTGCTCCGCGCTCATACCGTCGTCAGCCGATATGCTGTAAGCGAAACCGTCCTGATACCAGACGGCGTTGTTCACAAGGCCGTTGCTTCCCTTGAGAGTGACTTCAACCCCGTGCATTGTCTGTGTTTTTGTTTCTGGATACTCGTTGTAATCGCCCGAAATGTCTTCGCTGCCCGTACCTTTTCTTATGAGAACGGTTTTTGCGTTGTCATAAGAAAAGCTCGCGTTGCAGTAGAAAACCTGAATCATTTTTTTGTCCATAGCCTGAATAACCGTTTCGGGGTAACCCTCAATACGGTCGGGAACGGCTATGTTGAATCCCGCGATTTCAACGGCGTCATCAAGCGAGGAACAGTCCTGCCAGGGGTTAGCCATGCCCTCGTATCCCGGTTCGCTTTCCGGTTGTGTCAGCGGCTCGGTCACGGGTTCCGCGGTTTTCCCGCAGGCGCACAACCCCGCCAGAGTAAGTAAAACAAGAACAGCCGCAAATATCTTTTTCACGGTTTGCCATCTCCTTTGCTTTTCTCAATATTAATCCGTAAACCCGGATGTGTCGGGAAAACGCGGTATTATTCCGCATTTTTCAATATTGTATTATGCGGCAGCCGTTTTTGTCAACAAAAAAAATACAGTCAGGCTGAATCTGTAATGCCGTCAGCGGCAAAATTCAAACAGTTATTAATGTTATAAAATAATTATTGTTAAACTCAAAACCGTGTGATATAATTTCATTATTATTTTATACTTTTTACCGGGGGATTGTTTATGAGCGACAAAACGGATTTGCCCGAAAAAGCCGAATCGGGTTTGCACCTGAACAAAAAATCAATAATAGGCATCTGCGTTCTGCTGGCTGTTATTATGGCTTTTGCCGGCGTTCTGACTCAGGTTCTGCCGAGGGGTGAGTATTATTCATACCCCGAAAACTGCTTCAGAACAGCCGCGGGCGAAACGGTGGCGTTTAAAGATGACGAAGCCGTATATAAAGTCAACGGCGATGAGGAACTCGGTTTTGATGAGTATATCGCCCTTCTCGCGAAAAACGGCGTTGAGATAAAACCCGTTGAGCCTGCTCAGTCAATAAACGCCGAAACAGCCGAGGAGTTAAGCGGCAAAATAATTGACGGCACATATCACAAAATCGATTATAAAATGGCTGCGTGGAAAATTCCGCTGTCGATTATCCTTGTTTTCGCGAGCGAACACATAACAACCGGACTTGCAATAATTATAATGATTGTGCTCATAGGCGGCACCTTCCTTATTCTTGACGAGCGCGGAATACTCAAATACATAATGGCGGTGGTTATAAAAAAATTCTCGCACAGAAAATATCTTCTGCTGTGCGTAATGATTTTTATTTGTATGCTTCTCGCCTCAACCGCGGGTATTCTTGAGGAATCGGTCACTCTTGTTCCGATAGCTGCGGCAATCGCCCTCGCGCTCGGGTGGGATTCATTGGTAGGCCTTTCCATAAGCCTTGTGGCCGTCGCCTTCGGCTTCACCGCGGCAACCTTCAACCCCTTTAATGTGGTTACGGTTCAGAAGCTTGCGGACATTCCCGTTTTTTCGGGGCTGTGGTTCAGGCTTGTTCTGTTTGTTCTGGTTTATGCCGTGCTCACGGCGTTCACAGTTATCTACGCGAAAAAAATAGAAAAGAACCCCGAAAAGTCGCTCTGTTATGAAACAGACAAAGAGCTTCGCGAAAAATACAATGTTGAAGAGTGTATGGCCCTTTTGGGCGATGAAAAGGTTAAAAAAGCGACAAAAGCCTTTGCCGCCTGTCTCGCGGGCGTGCTTGTCTGCATAGTTCTCGACTTTATTCTCGATATGGGCGGCTACATCTCTCTGCCCGGCATGGCGCTGCTTTTCACAACCGGGGGTCTGCTCGCGGGCAAAATTTCGGGGCTCAAGGGTAAAGCGCTTTTCAACGGATTTTTAAAGGGCGTCAAAACAATAGCGCCCGCCATTCCGCTCATATTCTTTATTCTCGCGATAACCTACATACTCAATGAGGGTATGATTATTCACACAATTCTCAACTGGGTTTACGGCCTTATTCAGGGGCTGTCGCCCTACTCGGCGGTGCTGCTGCTGTTTGCGTTTATTGTTGTGCTGGAGTTCTTCATAGGTTCGGGCACGGCGAAGGCTTTTCTGATTATGCCGATTGTTGCCCCGCTGTCGCACCTTATAGGCATTTCGGGCAACACGGTTGTTGTTACTTTCTGCATGGGCGACGGTTTCACAAACCTGCTTTACCCCACAAGCGGAATTATGATTATTGCCATAGGCCTTCTCAACATCTCCTACGGCAAATGGCTGCGTTTCACATGGAAACTTTTCCTCGCCGAGGGTCTGCTGGCTGTAGCTATGATGCAGCTGGCTGTGTTCATTAACTACGCGTGAGGTGAGATATGCTTAAATTCAACAGTGACGGCAGGTTTACGGTTATGTGTTTCGGCGACCTGCATGAGAGCGCGGATTACGCGGGAGCGGGCAAAAAAAGATACGCCGATATGCTCGCGCTTCACAACGCCGCGCTTGATGAGTTCAAACCGGATTTATGCGTTTATATGGGCGACAACTGCCATGTGGGCAGGCTCGACACACCGCGGGCGGTCGCTTCCTTCCGCCTCAATGTTGACGCGTTCACTAAACCCGTGCGTGAGAGGGGCATTCCTTTCACCTCTGTTTTCGGCAACCACTGCCATGACTTCGGCTTTGAGGATTTGCAGCTTGAAATCTACCGGAGCTTCAAAGGCTGCATTATGCGCAATGACGCGCCCGGCGTTACGGGCAACTCCAATTTCAATGAGTTTATCTACTCCTCCGACGGGGCAAAACCCGTTTTCAACCTTTGGTTTATCGACTCCAACAATCTTTACACAACAGAGTATGTTTCAAAATACGACTGGGTGCACACAGACCAGATAAAATGGTATGAAAAACGCGCTGCCGAAATAAAGGAGCAAAACGGCGGCGAGCCTCTGCCCGCCCTGCTTTTTCAGCACCAGCCCGTACCCGAGGAATATGAGCTTTTGCGCAAGGCAAAGCTGTGGGAATACCCCGTATCCGTCAGGGGGTGCAACCTCAGAGCCGGAACAAGATATGTCAAAAAGCCGGGCATTGAGGGCTATCTCGGCGAAGGGCCCTGCTCACCGGACTATAACAACGGCCAGTTTGAAAGCTGGAAGAAAACGGGCGACATTATCGGCGCCGTTTTCGGGCACGACCATATGAATGAGTTTACAGGTACGGTTGACGGAATTACCCTTATGCAAACTCAGACGGCGGGCTTCGGCGCCTACACAAACGGCTGCCGCAGCGCGGTCAGGGTGATTACGCTTTATGAAAACGATTTGCGTCACTTTGAAACGCGGTTAAAGCATTTCAAGGAGTTCGGGCTTAAATCGCAGTCGCTCGGCCCCGTATTCCGCACGCTGACCGACAGGCAGAGCATTAACCTGCACATCGCGAAAAACACAGCCCTTGCCCTCGCGGGAGCCGCGGGCGTAGCGTACTCAATAAAAAAACACGGGAGGAAATAAAGTGGAAAAATCAAACAAGCTCGGCAAAAACATACTGTTTAACCTCATAGTTTTCGGCTTTATGGGCCAGGTCGCCTGGGCGGTTGAAAACAACTATTTCAACACATTCCTTTACAACAGAATAGGCGGCACGCCGCAGGATATTGCCCGTATGGTAGCGTGGAGCTCGGTTATCGCCGTTCTCACCACCCTTATTATGGGCACATTGAGCGACAAACTCAACAGGCGCAAGGTGTTCATAAGCGTCGGCTATATCTTCTGGGGCCTTACGGTTATGGCTTTCGCGGTAATCAGCCGCGAAAATGTCGCTGATGTTCTGCACCTGACGGATGAGGCGAGAATAAAGCTGATGACGGTCAACATTGTGATTGTTATGGACTGCCTTATGACCTTTATGGGCTCAACAAGCAACGACGCGGCCTTCAATGCCTGGGTAACGGATGTTACAAACGAAAAAAACAGGGCAAAAACAGAAAGCATTATTTCGCTTCTCTCCGTGTTCGCTATGGTCGCCGTTACCGTGGCTTTCGGGGCGCTCGCCTCAAACTACGGCTATTCCGCCTGCTTCCTCGGCCTGGGGGCTGTTGTTCTGCTGTGCGGCGTTGTCGGCATTTTCTCCATAAAAGATTCGAGAGACGGCATTGTTCAATCCAACAGCTATTGGAGCGGTCTTATTTACGGTTTTCGCCCCTCCGTTGTTAAAAACAACCGTTTTCTTTACCTCGCGCTCGCGTCGGCCTGCTTTTTCGCGGTAGCGACACAGGTGTTTTTCCCTTATATTTTCATTTATCTTCAGCACAGGCTCGGCTTTGATTTCAACAACCTCAACATAACGCCCAAAGCCGGAATTATCGCGGCGGTTATTGTGGTCGCGGCCGTTGTGGGGCTTATCAAAATCGGCGGGCTTATTGACAGGGTAGGCAAAAGCGTGTTTGTGTTCCCCTCGGTGCTTCTGTTTGTGGCGGGGCTTGTCGGCTGCTCATTCGCGACAAGGCTGAGCGTTTTCGGTATTTGCGCGGTTCCCACGCTCGCGGGTTACGGCCTGCTTATGATTATTCTCAACGCCGCTATCAGGGATTTCACTCCCGAAGACAAGGTCGGGCAGTTCCAGGGCATAAGAATGATTTTTTATGTGCTTGTGCCTATGGTTACGGGGCCGCGTCTCGGCTCGTTTGTCACGGCAAAATACGCCGACGGCTTCTACACCAACGATTACGGCGAGCTTGTTGACATACCGGTGCCGGAAATTTACCTTGCCGCGGCGGCTGTGGCGCTGTTCATAATCATACCCGCCGTGTTCCTCTTTAAGGAGTGGAAGGCAAAAGAAAAGGCGGCGAAACAGTAATATAATACGGCATAATTTACGGGCGGAGAAAAATCTCCGCCCGTTCTTTTTTTGATATGCTGTTTTCAATCGGTGTTATCCCTGCGAAATCCGGGCATTATGTGCATCTTGAACTCATTGAGCCTGTGCAGGCGGTCGATTTTCGCTTTTGCCGCCTCATCGTCAATCTCACCCGTGCGGATGTATCTGTCAAGCACGGCGTAGGTGAAGCCGAGATTGTCCTCATCCGTTTTTCCGCTTAAACCGTCAATGGGCGGTTTTTCAACAAGAAATTCGGGCAGGCCCAAAAATCTGCCTATGGCCTTCACCTCGCCCACCGTGAGCTGACAAAGCGGACTGAAATCGCCTGCCGCGTCGCCGTAGCGGGTGGAATAGCCCACATAATCCTCCGAGAGGTTGCAGGTGTTAGCAACCCTTCCGTTCATACTCTGACCCACGGCGTACAGCACCGACATCCTTATTCTCGCCGGCAGATTCGTTCTTGTTTGCACGCTGACCTCCGGCAAAACATCAAGCTGTTCAAGCACACCGTGAACCGCCGCCTGAATATTTATTTCATAATACTTTATTCCGAGATGGTTCACAAGGGCGTAAGCCGCGTCAATATCGCTTTGCGTTCCGCAGGGCATAAGCACGCCTATCACTCTGTCTTTACCCAGAGCCTCAACGCACAAAGCGGCGGTGACGGAACTGTCTTTGCCGCCGGAAATTCCGACTATCGCGTTGCACCCTTTGCCGCTTTCTTCAAAAAAATCGCGTATCCACTGCGCGCATTCCTTTGCTGTTTTCTCCGCGTCAAACATAAAATCACCTCAAATATACGCCTTATTAATGGCGGATTTCACTCTTGGTTTATAATATAATTCCAAATCTGTGAAAAATCAATAACCGCAAAGCAATAAGTTTTGATTAATTCCAAATTTCAAATTCCTAATTCCAAATTTCTAATTTCTAATTTCTAATTCCTAACTCCTAACTCCTAATTCCTAATTCCTAACTCCTAACCCCTAACTTCGTAGGGCGGGATTCCCTAATCCCGCCGAAAAATGACAAAACCACCGCGAAAACACAACAAACCGTAATTCAACGGAACGCATATATGCGTTCCCTACGCCGTTTTTCTCAATCTCATCTGCAGTTTCAAAAACTATCGGTATTTTACAAATCGTCCGGCGATTTTGTCCGTTTTTTTCCAACTCCTACCTTCTGATTTCTAACTGCAAATGGCGGGCGATTATTAATCGCCCCTACTTTATCGGTTGTTTTTAAATACAACTCATCTTCAACCTCATCCGGTATCCTGACTCCTATATCCTACACCCTAACCCCTAACCTGTAGGGCGGCATTCCCCAATGCCGCCGAAACAACAATGCCGCCGAAAAATGACAAAACCACCGTGAAAACACAACAAACCGTAATTCAACGGAACGCATATATGCGTTCCCTACGCCGTTTTTCTCAATCTCATTTGCAGTTTCAAAAACTATCGGTATTTTACAAATCGTCCGGCGATTTAATTCCAAATTTCTAATTTCGAATTCCAAATTTCTAATTCCTAACTCCTGATTTCTGACTGCAAATGGCGGGCGATTGATAATCGCCCCTACAGGTTTTAATTCCAAATTTCTAATTTCTAATTCCTAGTTCCTAACTCCTAACTCCTAAAATTACCCCGAAAAGGGTAAGAAAAACGCCGTTTCACGCTATATATGGGAGGATTTTACAACACTCCTCAAAAACACCTTTCGGAGGCGGCTTATGAAAAAACTCAATTTCACCGAAAACGGGAATTTCACGATGGTGCCAAACGGCATACTGAGAAGCGGAAAGCTCTCCGCCAAGGCGCTCGGCGTCTATTTTCTGATTGTTTCTCTGCCCGACAACTGGAATTTCAGCGTCAAAGGGCTTTGCACTCTTTGCTCGGACGGTAAGGCAAGCATTGCCTCCGCTGTTGCGGAGCTTGAAAAGGCGGGATTTATCAAACGGCAGGGTTTAATTAACCGTAACGGTAAACTTGCCGCAGGAGATTGGACGGTCTGTTCAGATGTGAAGGCGGAAAACTCAGAAGCCGAAAAACAGATGTCAGAAAACCTTATGTCAGAAAACCTTATGTCGGAAAATCAGCCGCAATTAAATAC
>R25__coassemble_486_pt1 | contig 23522 bp, 18 predicted proteins | sample R25__metabat2_low_PE_027 | metagenome-assembled genome bin R25 | reverse complement strand
GTACAGTGTCTGAAAAATCTTTTTGTTTTAACATTTATATCGGTTTTGGCTTAAAAACGGGCGTTAATGATGTTTGAAAAACGATTCTCTTTTATAAGATATAAAAAATCGCAAAAATATTCATTTTTTTAAAAAATTTATTTTAGTCAAATTAATTGCAAATTATACTGCGTTTTTATATAATTATTCCTAATAAATAATAATTGTTGTTTTGCGGGGAATTAGTTTGGAGCCGAAAGAAATCGATAATAATAAATACGGTGATTTGACTCAGTGCGTTGTCGATGCCCAAAACGGTGTTGACGGCGCTTTTGACGCGCTTTACACCGCCAGCTATCCATACGCTTTCAACGCGGCGTCCAATTTGCTCAAAAACAAGGAGGATGTTGAAGACGCGCTGCAAAACAGTTTTTACTGTGTGTCAAAAAGCATTGCGGATTTGAAAATCCCCGAGGCTTATCTCCGCTGGCTTAACAGGATAGTCATTAACGAATGTAAAAAAATAATGATAGAACAAAGCAGGCACGCAAAGGCGTTTTATGCCGAGAAAAGCAGGCTGCTGGCGGCGGAAAAAGCCAAAAGTCATGAGGATGAACAGTTTGAAAGCACCGATTTGGTTGAAACAATAAGCAAAATTATTGATGAAATGAAACCGAAAAAAAGCGAGATACTGAAGCTTTATTATTTTGAAAACCTCAGTTATTCCGAAATATCCGAAAAACTCGGCATACCGGCGGGTACCGTTATGAGCAGACTTCACCATGCGAAAAAAGATCTTGAACGCAAGGTGAAAGAGTTGCGCAAAAACGGCACCGTTTTGTGGAGCTTCCCCGTATTGCCTCTTATCGCGGCTGTGTTGTCATATAATGTCAAAGCTGACATTCCGGTTGCGTCCGCTGCACAGATTTCGGCAGGAGCTGTTTCTGCCTCATCCGCCGCTGCGTCGGCTTCGGGCGCGGCAGGCACTTCAACAGCCGCAGTTTCGGCAACCGCGTCAGCGGGTTCGGCAGGGATAGGCGCCGCCGCGTCAGCGGGCACTTCAATCGCCGTAAAGGCCGCCGCGGTAGCGGTAGCCGCGTCTGTGGCAGTCGGAGGAGGAGCCGCCGCGAAAGCCGTAATCAAAAACAAAACAGAGCAGGCGCAACCGCTGACCCGGTATGTTGAAGAAAAACAAACAAACGCTTTTAAAAGAATAAATCCGCAAACAGTTGATTTTGCACTTGAGGCCCAGTCGCACAATAATGCCGCAGATTACGCGGAACCTGTTAATCTGAATAGAAAAGAGCAAAACACAGAGCCTGTCACCACGGTAAAAGTTTCTCCCGTAATAAAGCAAAGCGGCAAAGGCCAAAAACAAAAAGGCGATCAGACATCACGGCAGGAGAAAACAACCGCTCCCGAAACAACAACATCAACAACTCAAACCGAAACTTCCGCCGCGACAACAACCGAAAGGCAAACCGAAAAAACCACAGGAAAAACAACCCCGCCCGAAACAAAAACAACATCTCCGGCGCATTACACCACTGCCGGCAGCACAACGGCACAAAATACAGCAACAACCGCAAAAGCCGAAACAACAACGGCTGATCCCTATGACGGTTTATCTGTTTCCAACGGGGTTATAGGCAAATACAGCGGCAGCGGCGGCGCAGTGACGGTTCCTTCATCACTCAACGGGCAGAGTGTTACGGCAATAGGAGCGTCCGCTTTCGCAGGCTCCGATGTTACTTCAGTCAGTATTTCGCAAGGGGTAACAAAAATCGGCCAGATGTCGTTTTCGGATTGCGATAAGCTGACCTCTATTTCAATACCGTCAACTGTAACAGATATAGGAGATTGCGCTTTTGACGGATGCTCGGCGCTTAAAAGCGTCACCATACCGCAAACCGTTACAAATATAGGCGACAGTGCGTTTGACGGTTGCGAAGGCCTTACCGTTAAGTGCGTCGAAGGCTCCGCCGCACATGAGTACGCGATTGAAAACGATATTGATTTTGAGTTGATATAAGGGGATTAATATGAAAAAAATAATTTCCGTTGTTCTTGCGGCCGTTTTTACCCTGACTGTTTTTTCATGCGCTTTGCCGGGATTGACTTTGAAAGCCGGCGCGGCGATTGATTTCAAGTGCGGCGAAAAAGCTTCATGGTATCTTGACACTCAAACCGGACTTCTTACAATTTCGGGAACCGGTAATACATACGACTATAACGGCTTGTGGAGCCAGCCGTTCGGTGAGTTTTTCAGGTATATTACCGCTGTTGTTGTGGAAGAAGGCATAACAGGTCTCGGCGATTACTTTCTGGATGGCCTGTCCAACTGCGGCAGTGTTTCGTTGCCTTCAACTCTTGAATATATCGGCAATAATCCGTTCAGCAACAATATGTCGGTTATAACAATTCCCGAAAACAGTTCTTTAAAATATTTTAAAGAATATTTTTCAATCGGTAATACAAAGTGGTTTAAAACACAGCCCGACGGAGCGGTTTACCTCGGCAATTGTGTTGTCGGCTATAAGGGTGAGATATCCGGGGATGAACCGGTTGTTTTAGATGAAAACACTGTTTCTATAGCTCCGTGCGCGTTTTACAATATGTCAAATCTTGATGATATTGTGTTCCCCGACTCGCTTGAGTTTATAGGGTACAGAGCGCTGGATAACACCGGTTTTATCGCGAAACAGCCTGTCGGAGCTTTATATATAGGTAAAGTCCTCTGCAAATATATCGGCAATGTTACGCTTGATGATTATGAGTTCGTAATTAAGGAAGGCACCGTTTCGGTTTCAAGCGAGGCGTTTTACGGCAAAAAAATAATCAAATCGGTTCATTTCCCCGCGAGTGTAAATAATATAGGCTATAACGCATTCTGGAATTCTTCGGTAACCGCAATTACCTTTGCGGAGAATTCCGGCTTGAAATACATAGGCAACAGCGCGTTCGGAATTTGCCGGTTAGAGGTTCCGAATCTGCCGGAAGGCCTTGAGTATATCGGAGATATGGCGTTTAATAATTACAGCCCATCGCTGTTGAAAATACCGGCGAGCGTTAAAAAAATAGGCAGATTATACGGAACAGGCTCAACCAACACCGATTTAAGAACCAGGTTTGAGGTCTCTCCGGATAATGAATATTACTGTTCAGATGAGTACGGCGTTCTTTATAATAAAGATAAATCGGTTCTAATCAGAGCTTCAACTCAACCGGGTTTAACTGATTTTACCGTTCCGGAAACGGTAAAAGAAATTGCGCCCGGGGCGTTTCGCTACCTCACCTACTCATACTCAGCCGTTCGCCTTCCCGACGGTCTTCGAAAAATCGGGCAAGAAGCGTTCGCGTGTATGGCGTATGATAATACAAGCACTCAGCGTGTTATAGATTTCGGGTATTCAGAGCCTGAAATCGGCAGTGATATTTTTTATAATGACAGGTATCTCAGTTCCGTAATTGTTCGTTCCGCGTCTCTTACCTTTCCCGAAAGCGCGTTTTCAAGCGTTATAAGAGAAGATTTTAAAGTTTATCTTATGTTCGGCTCGGCAATGCACAATTACTGTGAAACCTTCGGCATTAATTATGAGTTCCTTGATTATGTTCTGCAGCTTGATGGTATAAACAGCCTCTTGGCGGCCGCGCAAAATCTTGACAGGGCTCTTTATACATCCGAAAGCCTTGAGCTGCTTGATGAAGCGGTTTCCGCGGTTAATCTGAACACCGCAAATCTTACACAGGAGCAGGTTGACGAATGGGCATCCGCAATAAATGCCGCTCTGACGGCTCTTAAATATCTTCCCGCCGATTTTGCTTTGATAAATGAGGCTTTGTCAAGAACCAACTCGTTAAATCGCGCGCTTTATACAGCCGACAGCCTGCTGTTGCTTGATCAATTGGTTTTAAGCATTAACTATAATTCCGATATTTCACAGCAGGCCGCCGTGAATAAGCTTGCCGCAGATATAAACAGCGCCGTTGATTTGCTGGTTTACAGAGACGCGGATTATTCAGCCGTAAATTACGCCGTTTCAAAAGCACTCGCGGTTGATAAAACACAATACACCGAACAAAGCTTCTCAAACCTTGAGTCAGCCTTAAACAATGTTGAATACGGCCTTGACATAACATCTCAAAACAAAGTGAACGCGTTTGCGCAGGCTATAGAATTCGCGGTAAGCGCTCTTGTGGAGAAACCGGCTGATTATTCCGATGTGGAGAAAGCAATACAAAGAGCGGGGCTTCTGAACAGGGAATGGTTTACCGCAGACAGCCTTGCCGCGGTTGATTTGGCAATAGCGTCGGTTGATTATTCTCTGACTTATTCAAACCGGCAAACGGTCGCGCAATACGCTTTTGCAATCAACAACGCCGTTGACAGTCTTGTTTATCTGCCTGCGGATTACTCCTCCGTTGATGAAGCAATAGCCAGAACTCAAAGCTTGGACACCTCGCTTTGGAGCGAAGCGTCTTTGATAATACTCTCTCAGTGTATTAATTCGGTTGACCGCACTTTGAACATAACACAGCAGTCCGTTGTCAACGCCTGTGCACGGGAAATAAACGCCAAAATTGATGAACTCGAATACGCGGCTGTGAATTTGCGCAACGAAACACACGGAGTTATTGTCTCCGCAACGGCAAAAGAGATTAACCCCGCAACGGTTCTTTCGGTTGAAAAACTTGACCCTTCGGATATTTCAAGCGCAAACTTCGCCGTCGGAGGAAAAGTCAAAACCGCTCTGTATTTCGATATTTCTCTTATATTTAACGGGGCAAAAACACAGCCTGACGGAACTGTTACCGTTAAAATCAGAATTCCGAACGGAGTTTCTCCCGATAAATGCAAAGTTTATCATGTAACGGACGACCCCGTTAATCCCCTTGTTAAATTTATCGGTTCAATCGACGGGAACTATATCGTCTTTCAAACAGAGCATTTCAGCGAGTTTGCCGTGATAGAAATAGAAACGGTGCCCGAGGGCATTGTTATAACATCTCCGCCTTCAAAAACGGTTTACAACAAAGGTGAGGCAATAGATACAAGCGGAATGATTGTTACCGCGTTTTACAGTAACGGAACAAACGCGGCTGTCGCCGATTATGATATTTCAGCTGACACAAACGCAACCGGTATAAGACCGTTGACGGTTTATTACACTTTTAACGGTGTTACCAAATCCGCCGCTACGGTCATTACTGTCAAAGACACTGCCTCCGACAATAATTACGGGGCGGAAACGGTTCTCAGGGCTCCGTCAAACACAACTGTTGAGTACAGGTCTGTTGTTACCTTAACTGCAGTTGCTGAAAATATGCCTCAGGGATGTTCACTGGTTCTGTATTCCGGCGATGATGAGCTTGAACGCTCAACAAACGGAAAAATTGAGTATGAAGTCGGTCAAATAACAGGTTCAAAAACTTTCACGGTTAAAGTTGTGGATTATTCGGGAAAAGTGCTTGCTTATAAAAACGGTTCTCCCGTAGAAAAGAGTTTCCGTATTGAAGTGCAGGGGGGCTTTTTCGCAAGAATAATAGCCGCGTTCAAGGCCCTGTTCAGACTGCTCCCCACGGTAAAGCTTTAAAAACATCAGCTGTCATTTTATTTGAAGCGGCTAAAAGCCGTATTGAACAATCAGTTCTGAAGCATATTGTTTTCACGGTATGTTGTCGTCAATAAAAACTCATTTCGGCAAACAGTCACCCCGCGGAGGCTTTCCGCGGGGTGATTTCAGTATCTGTATATATTATTGGCGCTGTTTTGAATTGAAAAATTATATGCCGTAAAACAGTTTTATCACTTGAAATCCATACGGATAATACGCATTTTCATAAAACCGTCCGCGAGTTTTGACATCAGGCGGAATGTGCCGGGCACATCGGGGTCTTTGAGATCGTTATATCCGAGCATATATCCGCGGTATGAGACCGCCGCGTTTCTCATCCACGGCAGAATATCTTTTTCTACACTGTCAACACTGAAATAATCGGCAATGGAGGTTATGCCGGCGTCTTTCACCCATGTTTTCAGCATAATCTTAACAGCACGCCTGCCCGCTGTGTCAAAAACAAGTTTGCCGCCCGGAAAACGTTTTGCCATCGCGTTAAACAGGCTCCGGATATTCTCGGTTTTAAAATAGTAGAAAACACCTGCCGCAAGGAAGCAAACGCCGTTTTCCGCCGGTATTTTGTCAAACCAGGCGAAGTCGTTGAGATTCGCGGCGATGTTTCGTACCCGCTCGCTCTCCGGCAAAAGATTGTTTCTGACCTCGATAACATCGGGCAAATCGATATTTATGATTTTGCAACTGCCGTTGTCACAGCTTTCGGCGGTCTGATCAAGCCCGCAACCGAGATTGACAAGAGAAGCGTTCGGGTGTGATTTCAGATAATCCCGCGCCTCGATCATCAGATCATTTTCGCGCATTGCGACTTCCAACGCGCCGAAACGGTGGGCAAAGCTTTCTGATTTTTTCTCCAGGGAAGAAAAATCATAATCAACGCGGTCTATAAGCTCCACTGCTTTACGGTCTTCAAAAAGTCGCGGAAACCGCTCGGTGCAAAGCTTGCGCCCGTAAAGCGGGATAACAAGCGTCTCCTGTACCGTGTTTTTTTCAATATGTATTGTGCCGTTCATATTTTCTCTCCTGTTTCACGCACTTGAAATATACGATGGATCCGTCAGTATATAATTCTACAGAGCCGAATGCTTTACCGAAGCGTTGCCGGAGTTCTTCCTCTGTCTGAAAAGGGGGAGTAAACCATCCTTTTTTTGACAGAATATTATTCGCAAGCAGGTCGGTGATTTTTGATTTGCCGCGGATATAGAAACACCCGATAAACGCTACGCCCCGTTTCAGTACCCGAATGGTTTCCGAAAAAGCTTTTTCCTTATCCGGGAAGGCGTGAAAGCCGTTCATACTGAAAACAATATCAAAAGTCTCATCATCAAATGTAAGTGCGCCGACATCGCCCTGAATGAAGGAGATATGCCGACAGCCGTCAAGCCTCGCTTTTGCCTGTGCGAGCATATCGGCACTGTAGTCAAGACAGACTATTTCGGCTTTGTTGAGTTTTCGCCATGTTTTATCGGTAAATACCGCGGTTCCCACGGGCACATCAAGTAACTTTCCGTCAAACGCTTCCGGTATGAAAGAAAGCACTCTGCGGGCAATTTCATTGTCATCGGTTCCGCTCCAGAAAACTTTAATATAAAGCTTGGAGAAAAAACTGCCCTGTGTCATCACATTGTCATATATATTTTCTGTTGCTTTATATGCCTTTTGAATTTTATCCGCCATATATTTGCTCCTGTTATCGGTTTGATTTCCGCCGCGATTACGGCAGAGTTTTTTTCTGCGCTTCAATCAGCTTTTATACTTGCAATATAAATCCCGTCAGCTTATCGGCAAATTCCTTTGGATACAGTGTAAAGAACTCCGCGTGATCCTGACCTTTGTTTTCGACAAACTCCGTTTCGGGAAAGATTTTTTTCACATAGGCAATGTCATTTTTACGCGCTTTCTTTTCCTGTTCACCGTACCAATACTGTACCGGGCAATCCGGCTGAGATATATGTTCCGGCATAGAATAATTGTTGCAGGAATAGAAACCGCGCCAAATGGTTTTCGCGCTCATAGATGAGAGTACCTTTTTAATATACCGCAGATCCTCCTGTGAATATTTGGACGGGTCAAATACACTTTTAAGGGCGGAAATGCTTGCGTGTTTTCCGAATTCCGTCATCAAAAAATCCCTGACTCCGATAAGATATGTGAGGGGCTTGGGCAGATTGTAAGGGGTTATTCCGGCGTCGACAACCGCACATCCGGCAGATACAGTTTTCTCAGCCAGCATCCTTATTACAACACTGCCTCCCATTGAGCAGCCGTAAAGGCAGGTTACACTGCTCTGATTATGCAATACAAGCCATTCGGTCATATCGGCGCATATCTCTTCAACACAGGTATAATCCGTTTCCGGCCTGTCCGGGTCGTGACCGGGCATGGCGGGTATAATCAGATGATAATCTTTTTCAAGTATGGGTATGACATACTCAAAAATGTCCCACCATACGCCGAGAGGATGAAAAAGCAGTATGACATTTTTGTTTTCTTTACCGAATTCATGAACTGTCAGCATAAACATCCCCCGATCACTTTTTACCGGTAAGTAAAGCCGAACCGGAGAGCGACATCCACTTTGCTTCAAAAGGCGTTAAAAATTTACCGTTTGCCGTGTCAATCAGTTCAACCTTCTCGTATCCCATATCTTTCAGCTTTTTCACAAATGCCTGCATATCACCGTATTTTGATTTTGAAAAAATATCGTGCAGGGCGAAAGTGCCGCCTTTTTTAAGCACGCGGAGCGTTTCAAGCAGGATTTCTTGACGGTTCTTTGACGGAATGTTGTGATAAACATAATTGCTTGTTACGGAGTCAAAGGTTTCGTCCGCAAAGTCGAGCTTGCAGGCATCGCCCTGCCTGAATTCCGTGTTTTTTACGCCTTCCGCTTTAGCGTTGCTTTCACACAGCGGTTTATTGAAGGACGCGTATTCTTTGCCCCAGCGGTCAATACCGATGAGTGAAGCACCGGGGTTGCGCTTAGCGCAGATGATTGTCAGCGCACCGCTGCCGCATCCGACATCGAGTCCCTTGCCGCCGTCGGGTATTTTTACATATTCCGCTATTCCTTCTATTATCTGTTTGGACATTTTACGCCTGCCGTTATATGAAAACGCCCGATACATCTGAGCCATCCATAAGGTGACGCAGGCGCATATAACGGTCGCAATCAAAAAAATGATGAACAATACTGTTTTAAGCTTGCCTGAAAAAATCCCGGCGCAGCCGAAAATGATAAAAAGAATCAGACTGACAGCCGTTCCGGCGAGAGTGCCGAGTACCATACCTTTCGGCATCCAGTTTTTGTAATCGGGTTTCACAATTATCCTCCTTCACTCTGTAAAAAACTGCCCATACAATCAAATGACGGTTTTTCAAACGCAAGCCGTATAAACTCCGCCGATAATACCGTATTTCATTTTTTATACACTCCAAGAGGCACTTTTTGCCTGCAAATCTGCCATACGGCGGAAAATGCCGTTTTCATTCGCGTAAAGTTCCTTCGGAGCGCCTGTTTCCGCGACTTTTCCGTCTTTGAGTACAACGATTTTGTCAGCCGCCTCAACGGTACGCATACGGTGAGCGATTACCAGCACTGTTTTGCCGATGAGAAGCCGTGAAAGAGCGCCCTGTACTTTAGTTTCATTTTCCACATCAAGCGATGCCGTTGCCTCATCAAGAAGCACTATGGGAGCGTCTTTTAACAGAGCTCTCGCGATGGAAATGCGCTGGCGTTCGCCGCCCGAAAGCTTTGCTCCGTTTTCACCGATGGGCGTTTTATAACCTTCCGGCATTTTAAGCACAAACTCGTCGCAATTGGCGGCTTTTGCCGCAGCGAGCACCTCTGCGTCGGTTGCACCGTGTTTGCCGAGGCGGATATTCTCCATCACCGTATCATCAAACAGAACAACATCCTGAAAAACCATAGAATAATCCGTGAGAAGCACCTCCGGGTCAACTGAGGAAATATCCGTGTTTCCGACTTTGATACAGCCGCCGGTCACATCCCATAAACGGGCCGCGAGTCGCGCGCAGGTGCTTTTACCGGAGCCGGACGGACCGACAAGAGCCGTGATTTCTCCTTCTTTCGCGACAAAGCTCACGCCGGAGAGAACCTCATGGTCATCGTAAGAGAAGCTGACATTGTCAAATACAATATCGTGCCCGTCCGGATGAAATTCATTTGCTCCCAATGCGACCGGAGTGTTGTAAATCTCGTTTATGCGTGAAGCGGATATCTGCGACATGAACATTTCGGCTATGAGAGCGAGGCTCTGATCAAAAGGTGCGTAAACACGCGTAATGACCATAAGAAACATAAACATCAGCATAAAATCAATCTCGCCGGAAAGAATAAGCGATGCACCGGTGAGAACGGTCGTTGCTGCTCCGAGCCTCATTATGACCGAAGCCCCGTTAACAAAAAGACCTGTGACAAGTTCTCCCTTGATATTGGTCTTTTCACGCTTGTCAATCTTCTTATAAAGCCTTTCGAGGTATTGCTCCTCTCTGTTTGTCGCGCGAATTTCGCGTATATTTTCAATAGATTCCTGAATTCCGTCGGAAACGGAGACGGAATCAGCTTTAAGTTTTTCGGAGTTTCGTTTGGAAATACTGCGGCTGCCGAACAGAAGGGCAAAAGCCACAGGTACGCCCCACAAACAGGCGAGAGCCATACGCCAATCATATATAAACAGCATAACCGCAATAATTGCGGTGGAGATATAAGCACCGTAAAGATATCCGAGGCAGTGTGACCATACATGTTCCAAACGATTCACATCATCCATAATGGTAGTTGTCAAATCCGCTATATCACGCTTTCCGAACCAACCGAGAGGCAACCGGCGCAACCGTTCCGCGATAGTAAGCCTTGTGTCGCGAACCTCGTTGTAAACCAGTCCGTAGGTTGTGCGGTATTGCTGAAGGTGAGTTATGAATGACAGTATCACAAAAGCTGTAAGCAATACGATGAAAAACCGGGTTTTCGGAAGCGCGGCTCCTTCCGTAAGTGTGTTGATATAGCCGCGCATCATTAAATACAAAATTCCCATGCCGGCCATCATAATCAGGTTGACAATAACCGTCCAGGCGGCGCCTGCTTTTGTGTTTTTTATACCCTTATCGGTAAGGGCATATTTATTTTTCAAATTTTCGCCGAACATTCAAATGCCCTCCTTTGCGGACGCGATTTTCCATGTAACCGCCTGATTGTATTCCTTCCACATCCGCTCATAAAGCCCGCCGGCGGCGGAAAGTTCACCGTGCGTTCCTTCCTCGACTGCTCTGCCGTTTTCAAGCACGATGATTTTGTCCGCGCCCACAACGGTAGAGAGTCGGTGAGCTATCATAATTACTGTACGATCCTCTGTAAGAGCTTTCAGGGCTTTTTGAATAAGGGCTTCATTTTCGGGATCCGCAAATGCCGTTGCTTCATCAAGCACAATTATCGGAGCGTTCTTGAGTATGGCTCCGGCAAGCGCTATACGCTGCTGTTCACCGCCGGAGAGATAGGTTCCCTCGGAGCCGATGAGGGTGTCAATTCCGTTCGGCAGTTTTTCTGTTATATCATCACACTGCGCCGCGTGAAGCGCCTTTTCAACTTCCTCACGGGATGCGTCCGGGCGTGATGCGCGTACATTTTCAAGAATTGAGGTTTTGAAAAGCCGGGTGTTTTGGAAAACAAAAGCGATCTTATCCATCAAAATATGCGGATCAATATTCTTTACATTCACACCGCCTACACACACTTCACCCGAAGAAACATCCCAAAAGCGCGGTATCAGACTTGCGGCGGTGGTTTTTCCGCCTCCCGAGGGGCCGACGAGCGCCGCGGTCTGCCCCGGTTCAACAATAAATGAAACATTGTTGAGCGCCGGTATTTCAGCTCCTTCGTATGTGAAACTCACATTTTTGAATTCCACGGCGTTGTTGCGCGGTGTTTGCGGGTTTTTTGTGGTTTCAAGTGTCGGCGCGTTCATTACCGCGCCTATACGTGTCATAGCCGTTTTTGCGAGCATTGTTCCGGAAGCCGCAAACATTATTCTTGCCAGAGCCGTTGAAATAATTGCCGAAAAAACAGCGTAAAAAGCGAAATCGGTTATAAATCCGACGAAATTCCCGCCGGAAAGCGCAGCGGGTGCCATCAGGAGTGCAGCGGGAATGAGAAAAATAAACGCTCCTTCGGTGAAAGTGAGGTTGACCGATTGCGGAACACGACATACTCCGTCAGTATATTTCTGCGCTTTTGCGCTGTAATCATCAATAGCTTCCTTGAAAGCTTTGAATGAGTAAACAGTCTGCTGAAAAACCTTTACTACCGGTATTCCGCGAACATATTCTGTTCCGGCTTTACTCATCACATCCTGCGCGGTCTGATACTCCATCATCAGTTTGGCGTTCTTGCCGCCCATCATTACAGCCATTGTAATAATTGAAATAACCGCGGAAATTAAACAGGCAAGACCCATGCGCCACTCAAAAACGAACATCAGTACAAGCATACCGATAAACATCGCAACGGTTCCCACTATGTCGGCGAGGTTGTGCGCCAGCAGTGTTTCTGTTTCGGAAGCTCCGCCGTCAAGACGGTTTCTGAGCAGTCCTGACGCATTGTTGTCAAAAAATCCAAGCGGTGTTTTCATCAAATGAGCTACACCCTGTTTGCGTATATTTGTCGCGGTGCGAAACGCCGCCAGATGTGTGCACATCAGCGCACAGAAATAGATGACAATCCCTCCGAAGGCGAAGCCGAACGCAAACCAACCGTATTTTGAAATACCGGTTGCCTCGCTCCAGTTCGGTGCCGCTGATATAAGATCACGCGCGGCAAGCCAAATACAGATGTACGGCACCATGCCGAGCGCCATGGCAACAGCGGAAAGAAACAGCCCCAGATATGTCAGGGACTTATACTTCCCCGCGTAACCGAGCAATACAAATAAATCATTTTTTTGCTTTTGCTTCATTGTTTATGCCTCCTTTTTGCGAATTTAATGTATAGGTATTTTGTTTTGCTTTTCGGTATTAAAATGATACTTTATAACAGTAAATAACATAACATCATTGCGTTAGCAATGGCTAACCAAATCGTTAAAAAAATAAGGTTATCATATATAATTAACTTTTACTTGAACGCAGTCAATATCAGTCCTTCGGGATTATCGGCCTTTCAAAAAAGCCAATGAATCAGAAGCGGAATGAGTTAGCAACCGCTAACTCATTCTATCACAGTTTTTTCCGCTTGTAAAGTAATATTTTAATAACAAGCGGTATTTAAACGGTAAATTAAACACAAAGCTTAAAGTGCGCTTGAACGGCAGCCAAAAGAAAATCCGCAAACCTTTGATATACAAAGATTTACGGACTATCTGAGATTGGTGGAGATGAGGGGGATCGGCGTCGTCACGGGCTGCGTATCGCTCGCACCGTCGCCGTAAAAAGCAAAACGCTCCGGCTCTCACTCACTCCGCCGCTCCTCCTTTCCCCAAAAAGTCTTTGGACTTTTCGGGGACCCCGGGTTTTATGTAAGGGGTTCTCACCCCTCACAAACAAAAACAGCCCGCCCTGTCGGACAGACTGTTTTTCTGGTGGACTCTGGGCGTTCACATCCGAACCGCTTAATTCACTTGCCGTTGAAAGACTGACCCGCTTTGTGCCGGCTTTGCAGTTGAATACGATAATCAGATAATCGTCAAATACATAAACGGCATTCACAAAATTGTCAATGATGTTTCTCTTATACTCTATCGAATCTTTATCACCGTATTTGAATTTGTTAATGTATTGAATAATACCGTCTTTGGTTAAGAGGGACTTTGACAGTTCCTCTTTTTGTATTGCAATCTGTAATTCAGCCTTCTCTTTTTCAAGTTCATCAAGGCGCTGTTTGGTTGACTCGGTTATAATTCCCTGTTGGATTGCTTTAAGAAAGTTTTCAATTCCCTTTTCTGTCTCATCAAGCTGCTTTTGCAAAACAAGCAGTGTTGGATTAGGCTTACCTTGTATAGTCATTATCTCGTCGGCAATGCGCTCAATGACATCGTCACGCAGAATTTTATCGGTAGTTTCCTTTACAACGAGATTTTCAATATAATCTTTTTTGATTGCCTTTTTATTACAACCGCGTTTACGCTTTGCGCTTGCGCATTTGTAGTAATAATGTTTTGCTCCGGATTTTCCTGTTCCGCTTTCGCCTACCATCATGCTCTCGCATTTACCGCAGAACAATTTGGTAGTCAGCAAGTATTCTTCTTTTGCTTTGAATCTTCCCGGCGCACGATGATTTTTCTCAAGGCGCTTTTGCACTGCTTCAAATAATTCCACGGGAACAATCGCCGGAACTATGTCCGGTAAAACGATATCTTTATATTTGAATTCGCCGATGTATTTCCTGTTGGAAAGTATTTTATTGAAACTGTTCGGAACAAAATCGTTGCCGGCTTTTGTCTTTATTCCTCTGCCCGTTAAATCGGCTGCAATTTCCTTTTTGGTTTCACCGTTTGCGTATCTCTGAAATATTTCGAGAACAATAGGTGCCGTTGTGGGATTAATGGCAAGACGCTGCTCTGAATTGAGCACATATCCGAAAGGAACACCGCCGCCGTTGGTTTTGCCTTTGAGTGCGTTTTCGGTCTGACCTCTGCGTATCTTTTCCGAAAGCTCTGCAGAATAGAATTCGGCATAACCTTCAAGGATTGATTCCATCAATATACCGACCGAGCCGTCTGCAATCTGCTCGGTTGCCGAAACTACCTTTACACCATTCTTACGAAGTATTCTTTTGTTATTCGCGCTGTCATATCTGTTACGCGCAAAGCGGTCAAGCTTCCATACTATTACAACATCAAACTTATGCTTTTCACTGTCCTTTATCATCCGCTGAAAATCGGGCCTATCATCGGTTTTTGCCGAAAAAGCACGGTCGATATAGTGCTCGATAACAACCATATCATTCTTTTCTGCGAATTCGGTGCATTCCCTTATCTGACCTTCAATAGATTCTTCACGCTGACTGTCGGATGAATATCGGGCATAGATTACTGCGTTCATCGTATCACCTGATTTCTCTTAATCACAAATGTATTTGATTCCTCTACCATTTCCTGTTGTTTTAATATAGCCGTTTTTGACAAGATTCTTTAAAATGCTGACGGTTTTTGTTTTTCCGAACCCGCACCCTTCAGCTATTTCAGAACTCGAAAGGGCAATATTGTTTTTCAAAAATGTGTATATCGTTTTTTCATCTTCATTTAAAGGTATTTCTTTTTCAACAGTAGGCAAAATTACACTGATTGTATTATCTGACACTTCAAACCTTGGTTTTATTTCGCTGTCGGTGTAAGCTTCGTTTATTCTTTTGACTCCGGTTCCGAACCGTTCAATCTGATGAAGCCGGAAAAACACATTACCGATTATCGGATTTCTGAGAATTGAAAGCCTTCCCGCAAGATATTCTTCTTTTGATATACCGTGAGGCAAACCGCCGGGAGAAACAATTTCTATTCTGTCCTTGAACATGGAAACTCTGACATTTGCATTTACATCCCATGTTCTGTGAACTATTGCATTAACGACTGCTTCTCTAAATGCTTTTTCGGGGATAAGTTCTTTTTCCGTTCTTAGCATACCGTCAATTATTTCATACTGATAATACTTTTTGAACATTTCACAGGCAACATCAAATTGAGCAAGGCAGGATGTTTTTTCACAGAGCTTTCTATCCATAATGATATCAATGCTTTCACCGAAGCGCACAATGTCAATTCCGGGAAAGCTGTTTTTGTCCGCAAGAATCTCACCGGCAATATTATAACCTTCATCATCAGAATACAATTCAAGGGTTTTCAATATGTTTTCATCAAGTTTTTTAATGGATATCTGCTCTTTCAGCTTTTGCTCAAGTACACCGAATTTTAGATTTTGAGTCTTTGACGGAAGATCTTCAAATGATTTATTCTGGCCTTCAAGCAAAAGCCGGCGCAGTTCGACAGCATCAACCTCAACAGTAGATGTATCGTTTCTGATATAAGCTTTTGATTTATATAAATATGGTTTATTAAGTCCTTCGTATACTGTCAGGGTAATAATGTTATTACTGTTAACTGAAAGCGTATATCTCGGCTTAGGAGAAATACTGTCGTTTATTTTGTTTTCAATATCCAGGCAGGCAGACTTAGGTTCATTAACTCCAACCGGCTTGCCGGAATCGGTAATTCCGAACTTTATTTCTCCCGTTCTGAAATTCGCGAATGCACTGACTGTTTTAAGAAATGTATTGGTGATTTTTTCTTTATATTCTAAAACATTTGACTCTTTCATTATTCACACTCCAATCTGTTTTGCGTTCATATAATACCACATTATGAACGCAAATGCAACCGTAAATATTTGCGTTCGCGTTATCGTTCGTTTTATTCTTTTTTGTGAACGATATTTTTTATCTGAAAATGTGTATAATTGTCAATGTAAATCGTCTTATTATTGAGATCTCAAATCAGGCCGGCAATGCAAAGGAGGTGAACCGGTGAATAATGATGTGGTTTTAAAACTGTATGAAAAGTACGCGCAGGATATATTCAGGTTCGCTTATTCTTATTTAAATTCCTACAGTGATGCTCAGGATGTTGTCCACGAAGTTTTTCTGAAACTGCTGAAAAGCAATATCAGAATAACAGAGGGTAAAGAAAAAAGCTATATTCTCAAAATGGCGGCAAACAACTGCAAAGACCTTCTTAAATCAAAAAAACGTTCTGCTGTTATTTCGTTTGACGAATTGCCCTCAAGCGCCGAAGCATACGAAGATGATTTTAAGGATAACGAACTTACAGCGGCGCTGAAAAAAATTCCCGAGAATTACAGAATCGTTATCCACCTTCACTATTACGAAGAACTGAGCGTGAAAGAAACAGCAAAAATCCTGAAACTGTCGGTTTCATGTGTTTCAATGCGGCTGACAAGAGCAAAAGAAATGCTCAGAGAAGCATTAAAGGAGTATAGCTATGAAAAGATTTTATAACGAAAAAATCAGTGAGATTAAAATGGACAAGACCGATTTTGATTTAATCAAAGAAAAAATTCAAAACAACAAAACCGTATCCAAACCTGAAAACAGAATATTGAAAATTGCCGTTTCTGCGGCAGCGATAATAGCTCTTATGTTCTGCTTTCCTCAGGTCAGAACTTTCGCGAGTAATACAATCAACAAGTTTGTTGTATTTACTTTCTTTGACGGCACAAAAGGTGAAATGACCGAAGGAGAAGATTACACGGCGGTGTCAATCGAAGAGTCACCCGTTGAAGAGGACTTTTTCACTGTCGAAGACGGTAAACTGTATTTTGTTTATGACGGCAGCAAAGCCGATATTACCGACAAAGTCGGCGGGAATAACTATTTCAGATTTGAAATCACACGCCAAAACGGTAAATCGGTGCTGTTTATCGGCGGCGACGCCGGGAATTACGGTTGGTGCGAGTTGGTGTTTGATGCCAACGGAAACTATATTACAAACCGTATGTGTGTGCCGACAGGAAACAGCGCTAATAATGATAATAACGATGAAGTATTTTCTGATCCCGATTGGCTCGAAATAGCCATGCATAACGAGGGTGTGCCTTGCGGAAATCCGGAACTTGACAGTAAATTGGAAAACAATGATTAAAAACTTATAATCCCAAAACAAGTAATAATCAATAGCGAATTGAGCCGAGGCCTTCGCCCCGGCTCTTTTCATTTTCGGAGTAAATCGTGGTATCATCTCACGATACAATCGCTGCAACCCTTTAATTTACAAGGGATTGCGGCTTTTCTTTTGTCTCCTCTATTGGAAGAGGAATATGCTTCCGTTCCGATTACAAATAATATGAGATGTTTGGGGTTAATTGATGCTATGCTGTTTAGTCAAAATAAAATATTAATAGGCAGTAACAATGGTAACAATAGCATTTATGCTAACACTTTTGCGTTTTGCCTTGAATGAAAAGCTGAAATATGCTATGATTTCCTTAAATAATAAGGTAGTTTTTGTTTAATAATCAAATCAACTTACAGTTTCAGAATATCATCATTTCTTGAAAGGAAAGATTCCATTATGCAATTAATTAAACCTCAAAAGCTGAATAATGGTGATACTGTTGCGTTAATCAGCCCTTCATGGGGATGTGCCGGCGCGCCGCGAGTTAAATGGAAATACAAACTTGGTTGTAAGAGACTTGAAGAAATTGGCTTAAATGTTGTTTCAGCGCCGAACGCTCTGAAAGGAGAAACATATTTACAAAAAAATCCCGAAGCGAGAGCGTATGATGTTATGTGGGCGTTCTCAAATCCGGATGTTAAAGCCGTTATATGTAACATAGGTGGCAACGATACCGAAAGTATTCTTGAATTTATTGATTCAGAAGTAATTAGCAATAATCCTAAGATTTTTTGCGGGTATTCGGATGCAATGAGTCTGCATCTGTATCTAAATCAACTGGGCTTAATGACATATTACGGAGATAATCTTTTAACCACAATTGCCGAGCAGAACGGTTGGCATCCATACAGCAAAGATGCATTTGTAAAAGCCTTTTTTGATAATTCGGTTTTCGGAGAGATTAAGCCGTCCGATAAAATTTCATACAGCGCAAATAATCATACCAACCGAACTTATGAAAAGAAATATATAAAAAATACGGGCTATAAAGTAATTCAGGGAACAGGAACGGTTAGCGGAAAACTGATTGGCGGACATGGCGGTATTGTTGAATACGGTGAAGACTCAATAATAAAATTGACCGACTCAGATTTTAGAAACAGGATTCTGTTTTTTGAAGATATCGAGCAGGTGTGTGATTGTAATTATATACAGCAGTTTTTTCAGCAGTTAGGTCAAAAAGGATGGATGCAATTATTAAACGGTATTATTATCGGGCAAATAAAAATTGGAGAAAACTTTGACAGACTATCTGAAACTGTTAATAATGTAATCTCTGGAGAATATAATTTGACCGATTTGCCAGTCGTTTATGGTCTTAACATCGGGCATATTTCTCCGATTACGATTATTCCATACGGAGGCGAAGCAAAAATAAGCATCGAAAATAAAAATGTTCGCTTTGAAATAACAGAAAGCTTTGTTCGTTAAATATACATTTACCACCAATTTCCTTATGAGACGATAGTATACAATGGAAAACATAAGGAAAAGCAAAACATCTGCAATTTTAGTTTTTAAAATGGTTTCAGAAAATGAAATAGCAAAATGTAATGAATTTTAGAGCCTGCAGGAATGATTCATTCCCAATCGGAGTTTGAGGAGAATCACATGGATCTTTTTATTTTCAAGCAGATGAAAAAAGAGGATATTCCCATCTATACCGATGACATATTCTCAATACTAGCAAATAATATGCGCGAGATTGCCCCCACCGGTAACACCTATGAGGAAGATTATAAAATCTGGTTAAACTGTGCAGTGCCTGCTTGGTGTGAAGGAAAATGCAGTGTAATCCTGATTTTTGACGGTGATATTCTTTGCGGTTATTTTCAATATTCTTTCAGTGATACAACATTCAGAATGGAAGAGATACAATTCAAGCCCAAATATCAGGGCAGCGGATTGTTTGCCGAACTGTATCACCACTTGACTACGATAATTCCGGCAGACACAAAAAATGTTGAAGCATTTGCGAATAAGGAAAACATAAAATCACAGGCCATACTTAAACATCTCGGCTTGATTAATATCGGTGAAAACAAAAACGGCAGATCTTTTCATTTTAAGGGTGAATATAAAAGCCTGTCAGAACGATATTCTCAAAAATAAAATTCCAGTTTATCGGGATGGCTTATATAGAAAGAAGAATACAATCGGAAATTGGAGAGGTGAAAATGGTTGAAGACAGACCCATTGCGGTAATGGGCGCGATGGATAGCGAAATCGGTCTCATCATAGGCAGAATCGGTAATAAAAGCACGCGGCGCATCGGCGGCTGGAATTTTATCAGCGGCACAATCGGAGAAAAACCGGTTACAGCCGTGCGTTGCTTTATCGGTATGGCAAATTCCGCCGCCGCAACGGCACTTCTCATCGAGAATTACAATCCTCAATGTGTAATAATACAGGGGACCTGCGGCGGTCACAATCCGCTTCTTCACAGAGGCGATATTGTTATAGGTGAAAGGGTAATTGAAAATTGCCGGCGTGAGACTTCACCTCTCGGTGAAGGTGAAGGCAGCCGATTTGAAAGCGGCAAACTGATTGATGCTCAGATTCCATACGGGAATACGGTCATAAGAGCAAGTGAAATTTTCTGCGACTGCGCCCTTGTGGAAAAGGCAAAGACCGTCCCTTATTCAAAGGGCAGATTAATCACCGGCTGCATAAGCTGCGGAGATGTATTTAACCGTGAGCGTGATGTTCTGAAATATTTGCACTCCGTGCGCGGATCGGACTGCGAGGAAATGGAGGGCTTTGCTGTAGGCCAGGTATGCAAAGTATTCGGCGTGCCGTTCATTGATATAAGAGTTCTGAGCAACAGCGAGCTTTATCCCGGGGAGGAATTTGACGAAAGCTACGCCCTGCAGTGTCAGGAATTCTGCCTTGATTTTATTGAAAAGCTGTAATATTTCAAATCAGGATTGTTTGAGCTACAGGAATAGCAGTGAAACAGAAGATAAAGAAATCATTCATACAGTTTTTATGAATATATAATGATAGAGGTGTAAGATGAGATTAATTCCGGTTGATAAAGAAAACATGGATTTTTATAAAAAATTTGAAAACTCGGAAGATTTATCACTTTATATGTCTAGAATATACCCGAATTATGAATCTGTTTATTTGAAATGGATGTATATTGAGGAGGACCGGCATTATATTGGAAGCATCTGGTTGGAGGGCAAGGATATTCGTTTGGTAAAGCTGGGTGTTTTTATTGCGGATCCGGCGTATCGGGATAAAGGAATTGGAAAGCTGGCAATACAACAGATGATTACCATAGCTGAGAGTGACGGTATTCATGTGATTGCCTTGAATGTAAGGACTGAAAATGAACGTGCCGTAAAAGCTTACACTGCCTGCGGCTTTAAAATAACGAAAAGGTTTAAAAAAGAAAATGATATAGAAGCATTTTCTATGGAATTGGAATTATAATATATGAACATCTTGAATTTGCACATAATCGAAAGGTGTAGAGTTATAAGCTTTCAAATTCGGGATTCCCGGAGGTAAGTAATTTGAATTATAATTCAATATCATAAGGGTACGGAGAACAACAAATACTCCGTACCCTTTGATATTTATGAATACTTTTTAAAATTAAATGGTATTAACATAATCACCTTCCACATAAAAAACTCCGTTTGTTAAAGGTCTGTCAAATAAAGGCCTTTCAAGAACGTCACGCTGAATAAGTTCTTCAATAACAGATCCGACGAGTTGGGTTGCATAATACGCGACCCACTGATTAATCTGTGAATCAAGACGTTTTGGCACAATTGATGAAAATGTGTTTCTGAGCTTTTTAATCCATTCGGAAAGAGCTTTTTCGAATTCGGGATTTAAAATATTAAATTCAGAAATATAATCATAAAATTCTTTCTGCCCAAAACACGCAAAGTTTAGTTTATACTTGCCGCCGCATTTGCTTACCAGCCCGTTTTTGATAAGCTGAGCTGCATCTTCATCGCTTAAGTTTGTTTTGATAATACCGTTTTCGCTGTTTTGCGGGATGCCGTTTGCGCACAGCCAACGAATTCCTCGCCCGTGATAAATATTAATGTCAAAATACTTGTTTACCCAATAATAGTAAATATGCGATGTTTGTGAATATGAACTCCCGCTGTCATCACCGGCGGTGTTACAGCCGGAATAATAATCTGAAATAGTTTCGTTTTCATCTTCCGTCTCTTCAACAACAAACCATCCGTATCCGCCGTCTTTTCTTAACGGAAAAGGACCATTCTCTAAGCCAAGCGCAGATTTGACTTTACTGATTTTGTTTCTTAAAATATAGGGTATAATAATAAATCCGAGTTGCTCTGTTCCGAAATCATTTCCGTAAAAATCAATTGATTTTAATTTTTCTGCTTTCTCTGAAAAATGATTGCTAAATGCGTCTGCAACGAGTTTCACACAATCCTTAGACACGGCTTCAAGCTTTTCTTTGTCTTCCAATCGCAAAATAATAAAATCAGTTGCAAACTTATTACCGGTTTTTTTGACGGCATCGCCATATTCAAGCCGCGGCAATTCATCTTCAATATATAAGGTCGGTATTCCTGTTGCCATACTTATTTCTTCGACTGTTAGCGGCTTTTCATATGCGGCGAAGCAAATCGCGCGTGAAACCTGAGAGTGTAAATACTCATCGGGCTCACAGCAGCCGTTGCAGGTTTTGGTGTTCCAGTTTATGCGTTTGTAAATTTGCTCCATTTTGCATTCTCCTATACGTTTTTTGATTTTTGTTCGGCTGACATTTAAGCGCCATTTTACCGTTGCTTCTGAGAGAGAGTACTTATCGGATAATTCATGTACACTCATTTTTTCGAGATAATAATCAACAAAAATGTTTTTATACTCTGATGAAAGCGTATGAAGATATTTTATTATTGCTCTGTAGTTTTCATCGTTTTCTGTTTTTTCTTCAAATGAATTGTTATCTGTTATATCAAACAAATAATAATCTCCGGAAAGAATCATTTTATTCTTACTTTGTGAATTAATGAAGTTTGTATATCTGTTATGAGCCACACGCCAAACCCATGCATCCAAAGAGTCAATATTGTACTTTTCAATACCAATCATTACTTGAAGAATAATATCACTTGCAAGATCTTCGGCATCATAGATGTTGCTAATCCTCTTTTTGCAAAAGCGTAATATTGGTTCAACATATTTCAGCACCTCATTTTTATCCAAAACGGTTCCTCCTCTCTCAAGATTGAAAATGCACTTTCACTATTATAGTGTTCTGAAAACAAAATCGGATAGGTGAATTTTTGAAATCACTATTATCTTTGAATTATATATTCCTTTATTATTATAGTATCATCTACAAATTTATCCAAATGTCAATGCATTATATTAAAATGTAAATCAAAACAGCAATAATGAAAAATAAGCCAAATTATACAACAGAATATTTCTTACATTTTTAAGGGTACGGAAATCATAGTGGTTTCCGTACCCTTTGATATATATGAATTTTGTATCAAATTTTAGCAGGATTAATGGTAAGAGGTAAGAAGATTGATAAGACTGAATTATCCTTTCTGCTGTTGCTTTTCCCAATCACTTTTGATTATTCCGTAAATGGCTATATCAAGGAATTCACCGGCATAAGTCTTGAAATATTCACGGCGTGTTCCTTCATATTTATAACCGCATTTCTGAGCAACTCTGCCAGAAGCCGGATTTTTAACCGCGTGAGATATTTCAATTCGGTTTACGCCGACTTCGGCAAAGAGGTAATCGGTAACCGCTTTCGCCGCTTCTGTCATAATACCTTTATTCCAGTAATCATATCCCATACTGTATCCGAGGGCGGTTCTTTCGCTACGGTCACTGAAATCAACTACAGCGATATTTCCGATTGCCTGACCTTCATATTCTATGACCCAGTTATAACAGTTATCATTATCATATGCAGCGCACCACTGCTCTAAAAGCTCTCTCGTATTATCAACAGAACCGTGGGGTGCCCAAGTCAAAAATTTTGAGACTCTTTTATCGTTTGCCCAGTTTTCAAACATTTGCTCAGCATCATTTACTGTAAAGCGCCTGAGCAATAATCTTTCGGTTTTTATTGTTTTTGTGCCCTTATGCGTAATCATTTTCTATTCCTCCCTTGGTACATCCGCCGTAATCATATCGGTATCTGACAATTTGAAGTTGTATCGAAATGTGTCATAATCGTCCTTTGACAGCT
>R25__coassemble_480_pt1 | contig 23777 bp, 24 predicted proteins | sample R25__metabat2_low_PE_027 | metagenome-assembled genome bin R25 | reverse complement strand
AAAGGCCCTTATAGGGCCTCATCAAACCACCAGTTCAACTGGTGGTTTTGATTTAAATGCGGTCTTTTCTTTTAACATACACAAGGCTGTCGGTAAGAGACATGCGGTTGAAGGCTTCAATGTCATAACTTGCGGTTTTTTCCGCTTTCCCGCAGGGCTCACGGGGCGGTGTTTTCGCCGCTTCGGCGTTCTTTTCGCGGTTGTCATAATTGCCTTCAAGCACTTTGAGAAAATTCTCCGGCCTGACAAACCAGTCAAAGGTTATCACCCAGCCTCTCGCGTTCTGCCCGTTGAGAAAGGCGCTGTTTTTCGCCTTTTCTATCGCGTTTAAAATCTCGTTTTCACCGTATTTGCTCAGCCTCGCTTTGAGCATACGGTATCTGCCCGAGCCGGGCGTAATTGACTTAACAGGTGTAAGCCCCGCACCGTTCCACGCGTCGATTACGGGCTGCGCGTTTTCGCGTGCAGCGTACAGTTCGTAAGAACTGTCTTTTACTTGTTTAGTATTTGTTTGTTTAGTTTTTTGTTGTTTAGTATTTAATTGCGGCTGATTTTCCGACATAAGGTTTTCTGACATAAGGTTTTCTGTCGTAAGGTTTTCTGACATCTGTTTTTCGGCTTCTGAGTTTTCCGCCTTCACATCTGAACAGACCGTCCAATCTCCTGCGGCAAGTTTACCGTTACGGTTAATTAAACCCTGCCGTTTGATAAATCCCGCCTTTTCAAGCTCCGCAACAGCGGAGGCAATGCTTGCCTTACCGTCCGAGCAAAGAGTGCAAAGCCCTTTGACGCTGAAATTCCAGTTGTCGGGCAGAGAAACAATCAGAAAATAGACGCCGAGCGCCTTGGCGGAGAGTTTTCCGCTTCTCAGTATGCCGTTTGGCACCATTGTGTAATTCCCGTTTTCGGTGAAATTGAGTTTTTTCATAAGCCGCCTCCGAAATTGTTGTTGGGAGTGATGTAAATTCCTCCTATATATAGCGTGAAACGGCGTTTTTCTTACCCTTTTCGGGGTAATTTTTCACGGTTTTGCAAAAAATATTTTTCAGGCGCGGTGTTTTGAATGCTTTTCCGCGGGATTTCCCAATGCCGCCGGATGAACGACGGATGTCAGATAACAGATTTTGAATATTTGATATTATTAATCCGAAAAACAAAAAACCGCTCTGTTAAAAAACTGAGCGGTCGATAAAAATTGTGTTTTTAAAGGAGGTAAATTCCGGATTTAAGCACGGCGTATTCTTTTTCGCCCGATCGGAAATAAGATTTGATTTCCTCGTTGAATACTCTGTAATCTTCAACATTGTATGTGCCGAGACTTATGGATCTTATTTTATAAGAATACTCGTTGCAAATGTAAAGTTTATTGTTGTAGATTTTCAAATCAACAGGGTGGGTGAAGGCTTTTGTATTCGGTCCGCCGATGCGAAGCTCAACTCTGCTGTGTTCAACGGAATAATTGATTACCGCGTTAACATCGGGCACCGCAAGCCAGACATCTCTGCCGTTGGCAACGGGGCAGCAGGCGGGCGCTCCGAGATAAATAAGCTCGTCAACATCGGTCAGTCTTCCGTCGCGAACAATCTTAAAACTGCCGTCGGGATATACCGCGAAAAGGGAGCCGTCAAAAAGAGTTGTAACCTTGCAGGTGGCATAATCACCGAGCTGCGAAGCTATGTTTTTACCGTCGGGACCGAATTTTTCATCAATATACTCAAAAACATCCGTTTGATAAAATTTTTCTTCATCCTGATTATATATATGAAAAACACCGGTGGGTTCACCGTTTGAAAGCGTTTCACGGGCAAGATATATAAAACCGCACTCTGTCGGGAAAATATCTATCAAATCAGCTTCAATAAGCTTTCTCAAACCAAATTCCTCCGAAAAATCACCCCGCCAAGCCGATGCGGTGACTGTAACCTGCTCTAAGCAGGTGGGTGCCTCCCGGTGATTTCGCGCTCCCTTCGTCCGTTAAACGGGAGGTCTGCAGTCCGGCACCGGAGTCCGGCTCCCTGTAAATACGTGTTGGGTTACATATTAACCGCATTTCTCGCACAAGGCAGGGTTTGTTAACTTGTTTTAAAAATCATTCTTCGGCTTCGTCGTCAAAATCAAAGGTGTCGGCGAGCCTTTCTTCAAAAATATTGCCTATTTCGTCAAATTCATCATCATCTTCAATAGGCTCAAGATAAATTTCGCCGTTTTCTTCATTAACCTTTAAAATGATGAGTTCACCGTCATCTTCAAGTATCTGTTTTTTGTCATCATAAAGCGGAAGAAGAGCAACATATTTACCGTCATCTGTTTCTATTCTGTCAAGTTCCTCAAATATATGTTCTTTGCCGTCTTCATCAACAACGCTGACTATATCGTGATTGTAATCTTCTTCCATTTTTAAAAATTCCTTTCGCTTTTTCAACTTTATTCTAACTTTTTTTGTTTTAATAGTCAATAAGTATTTACAATTTTTAATAATTGTTTTATTGACATCTGTGCGTATTGTTTTATAATTTATTCAATAAATTAATCTTTATAATTTCCGGTGATCGATATGAATAATTACACTGTTTCCTCTCTTATCTCCAAAGGGAAGTTTAAGTGCAGCTGCGGCAAAACGCATAAAGCCCATTTAAAGGATGCCTGTATATGCGAAAATGCAGTTGAAAAGCTGCCCGAATACATTTTTAAGCTCGGCGCGAAAAAAGCTTTTGTTCTTGCCGATAAAAACACTCTGACAGCGGGTCGGGCGGCGTTATCCGTTCTTGAAAACAACTCGGTTGATTTTGTTAAATATGTTTACAGTGAAGAGCGGATTGAACCTGATGACAGAACCGTAGGCAGGGCTTTTCTCAATTTTGATTATTCGTGCGATATTGTTGTGGGTATAGGCTCCGGCGTAATAAATGATATTTGCAAAATAGTTTCACGGGCAATGAATTTGCCTTTTATTATTGTCGCGACGGCGCCTTCAATGGACGGTTACGCATCATCAACATCATCCGTTATACGCGACGGCCTTAAAGTGTCTGTTGACAGCAGGTGCCCCGATGTGGTTATAGGCGATCTTGACATTTTGTGCAAAGCTCCCGTTTTGATGTCTGCCGCCGGGCTCGGGGATATGCTGGCGAAATACATCAGTATCTGCGAATGGAGAATAGGCAGCGTTGTTACGGGGGAATACTATTGTGAGGAGGTTGCCTCAATAATCAGATTCGCCCTTTCAAAATGTGTTGAAAACGCGCATAAAATAACCTCGGGAGATAAGCAGGCGGTAAAAAGCGTTATGGAAGGTCTTGTTATTTCGGGTATTGCTGCGGATTACGCGGGAGTGAGCCGACCTGTTTCGGGCGTGGAACATTATTTTTCACATATCTGGGATATGAGGGCGGTTGAGTTCGGCACGCCGATTAGCCTTCACGGCATACAGTGCGCCGCGGGCACTCTTCTTGCGTTGAAGGGATATGAACTGCTTAAAAATATCACTCCCGATAAAGATTACGCTTTGTCGCAGTTTGAAAAATTCAACCGCAAAGAATGGACCCGGCAGATTGAAAAATATCTGGGAGCCGCGGGTGACAAAATGATTGAAAATACTGAAAAATGCGAATTGTACAATTCATCGTTCTTTAAATCGAGAATTGATAAAATATGTGAAAATAAAGATGAAATTTTAAAAATAATCAATGAAGAACTGCCGGATTACGATTATATTCTGAGTATCCTCAAAGCCGTTAATGCGCCCGTGACAACCGAGGAGTTCGGTATTGACCCGTCAACAAACGCGCTTACATTTAAAATGACAAAAGACATAAGAGATAAATATATTCTCTCATCTCTTGCGTTTGATATGGGGGTTCTTGATAAACTCGCCGAAAAAGCGTATAATTAATATATTAAGCGGTATTAAACACGGAGGTGAATTATGAGCGTTTTAAACCTTAAAGGGTACAGAGCCAAAGAGATTAACTTTGTAAACAAAGTGGAAAACGGCACTAAAATAGAGTTTGAAAACAAGTTTTCATATAATGTTAATTATTCAAAAAACAATATATGCAGGGGCGAACTCAGTTACAGCGCGGTTTCAAAAGAATTCCCCGAAAAGTTTCATATCATAATAACATTGGAGGGTCTGTTTGATTTTGACCCGACTGTCGCGAAAGAGAAAATTCACATTGAGTCTTTTAAACAGCTTTTCCCATACGCGAAAGCCCTTGTTACCACCGTTACCGCAAACGCCGGTATTCCGCCGCTTTTGGTTCCCGCTGTTGATATTGAAAAATCCAGCATTTACAGATTTGACGGAATGATTCCGCCGCAAAAAAATCCCGACAACGGGGGTGAATGATTTGGCTGTGCTTGATTACGCTTCAAAACTTATTAATTCTGTCAGCTCGAAAAAAGCTCTTTCCGCGTCAGAAAAACTCTCCGATTATGTTCCCGGGCAGAAAAATCACCTGATTAAAGGTGAAAAATTCGTTTGCGGCTTCGCGGGTATGAATATAATGCCGGATGATACAGCCTCCGAATCCTATTGGCTTGCGGGGTTTAAACCCGGCAACAGGATTACCGGCGTAATTGACCCGCTCACGGTAAACGCCATGTGGCTCGGCTGCGGCAGTGAAGGCATAATATTCATAAGCGCGGATTTAATCGGCCTTACCGGTTACGATGTTAATCAGATAAGGGGGCAGTTAGACGGATTTTGCTCCGAAACGGGATGTAAAGGCGTAGTTGTTTCTTGCACACACACTCACGCGGGAATAGATACCGTGGGTTATTGGGGCAGGTTGCCCGCGAGCGGAAAAAACAAAAAGTTTATGCTGCTTTTGCTCTCGGCTGTTAAAATTGTTTGCCGCCGCGCTTATAATTCAAGAAAAACAGGCAGGCTGTATTCCGGTTTTGCAAATGTTCCGGATGTTGCCCGTGACTCAAGAGAACCTCTGTTTTTTGATGACAGGCTCACAAGGCTCAGGTTTGTTCCCGATGACGGCGGCACAGAAACATGGTATCTTAACTACTGCGCGCATCCCAACACTTTGGGAGCAGACAATTCAAAAATCAGCGCGGATTACCCATGTTATATCAGAAAGAAGATAAACGAAACAAAAAAAACAAATATAATGTTCAGTATAGGCGCCGCCGCTTCAATCAGCATTAAAGGCGAATACTCCGATGAATTGCAAAACACAAAAAAAGCCGGCTGTGTTTTGGGCGAAAAAGCGCTTGGAATTGACAACGACAAAGAACTGGCGCCTGAAATTCTGTTTTCGCAGAAATTTTATTGCGCGCCTGTTGACAATACGGTTTTGTATTTGATGAAAATACTCAATGTTGTCAGCGCGAGAGTCGTTAAATCCGGTTCATCGCTCGGTGTGGGTTTGCTATCGGAGCTTGACTATATAAAAATCGGTGATTTTTCCGTTCTGACCGTTCCGGGCGAAATCTTCCCAGAACTTGTTTATCCCGGCCATTACAGCACAAAAGAGGAATCCTCCGTCAATGACCCCGAATCGGTTAACCCGAAAACGCTCAGTGAAATCGCGGGTGATGAAAATATTGTTATTTTCGGCGTTACAAACGATATGACAGGCTATATTATTTCGCCGAATGATTTTGTTCTTAACATTCAGCAGCCTTATCTCAGCACCGCAAATGACAGGTTCGGCCGCAACCACTATAATGAGACAAATTCTTTAGGTCCGAACGCCGCATACGCGCTTGCGGAAGCTTTTTCTCAGCAGATTGATTGTATTAATAAATTTTTACCGAAAGGACAGTAAAAGATGGGAAATATATGGCATGACATAAGCTCCAAAAGAATAACCCCGGAGGATTTTATAGCCGTTATAGAAATTCCGCAGGGCAGCAAAAAGAAATATGAGCTTGACAAAGAAACGGGGCATATCATTCTTGACAGAATCCTTTACACCGCAACTCATTACCCCGCAAATTACGGCCTTATTCCGAGAACTCTCGGTGATGACGGCGACCCGCTTGATGTTATGGTGGTGTGCAGTGAATCTCTTGAGACAATGACTCTTGTGCGCTGTTACCCCGTTGGAGTTATCACAATGATTGATCAGGGTAAAAATGATGAGAAAATAATAGCAATACCTTATAATGACCCTACTTATAACTCCTATAAAGATATTACTGAACTGCCTCATCATATTTTTGATGAGATGCAGCATTTTTTCACTGTTTATAAAAACCTTGAAGGCAAAGAAACCGCTGTTGATGATGTTAAAAACAGAGAAACGGCTCTTAAAATAATTGAAAAAAGCATAGATCAGTATATAGAAAATTATTGCAGATAACTTTTTTACGGCAACAATATCTTGTGTTTGAGATTTGCTGCCGTTTTGTTTATTATAGACAAAATTACTTTTTAATTTTATATTTATTTTTTATTATAAATTTTATAATGTAAATTGACTAACCGCAATGAAATGTGTTAAAATTTATTCAATGATTTTTGATGCTCAAGAGGTTTTTCAATGAAAAAAGTTGCAGTTATTATGGGCAGCGACAGTGACCTGCCCGTTGTTCAGAAAGCCGTTGATGTTCTTGATGAATACGGCGTTCCTTATGAGGTTCATATTTATTCGGCTCACCGCACGCCCGAACAGGCACGCTCATTTGCTTTAAACGCTCGTGAAAACGGCTTCGGGGCTGTAATCGCGGCGGCCGGCAAAGCGGCTCATCTTGCCGGCGCGATAGCGGCAAACACAACATTGCCCGTCATAGGCATTCCGGTTAAGTCATCAACGCTTGACGGCCTTGACGCTCTGCTTTCAACAGTTCAGATGCCTTCGGGAATTCCCGTTGCTACAGTTGCCATTGACGGCGCGGCGAACGCGGCTCTGCTTGCCGTTCAGATTTTATCGGTGAGCGACCCGGAAGTTGCTTCAAAGCTCGATTATTCGAGAAATCAGGCTTCATTAAATGTTCTTGAAAAGGATAAAGCCGTTTCCGAGAAGTTTTCATAATTTATCAATATCGAGGTGGTTTCAATGAACGGATTTGTTTTAAAATCATATTTTCTTTGCAAAAGTGCGTTCATTTGCCCCTCTATGCGCAAAAATAAAAACATAGAAACACCGGCTGGTTATTCTGCGTAAAAACAGGCATAATCAGCCTTTTTACTTTTTATTTCGGAGGTAAAATTATATGGGCGGATTTTTCGGAGCCGTGTCAAAAAGAGATGTTATTCTCGATGTTTTTTTCGGCACGGATTACCATTCACATCTCGGTACTCTTCGCGGCGGCATAGCCGCGCTTACCGACAACGGCTTTGACAGGCACATTCATAACATTGAAAACACACCGTTTCGCACAAAATTCGAGAGCGATATTAACGGAATAAGCGGAAAAGCCTGTATCGGATGTATTTGCGACACTGACCCGCAGCCTATCCTGATTTATTCCCACCTCGGCACATACGCTATAAGCATTATAGGCGTAATCAACAATCTACAGGAACTCACAAAAGAGATAATAAACAATTCCGCGAGCCATTTCGGCGGAATGAGCGGGGGCAGAATAAACACTTCTGAGCTTACCGCCGCGCTGATTAACTCAAAAGAGAGCTTTGTTGAAGGCATAAAATACGCGCATGAGAAAATCGACGGTTCCGTCTCCATTCTCATTCTGACCGATAAACATGAAATTATTACTGCGCGTGACAAATACGGCAGACTGCCTGTGCTCATCGGTAAAGACGGCGACGGCTACTGCGTTTCGTTTGAATCCTTCGCGTATGAAAAATTAGGGTATAAAGACGAGTATGAACTCGGTTGCGGAGAGATTGTCAAGGTTACGGCGGATAAATATGAAACCCTTTATAAACCCCGAAAATGCAAAAAAAGAATATGCGCATTTCTCTGGACTTATTACGGATACCCGAATTCCCACTATGAGGGTGTTAATGTTGAGGTTATGAGATACCGCAACGGCGAGATAATCGCCCGCACTGACAAAGAAAAGAACATAGCGCAGAATATAGACTATGTTTGCGGTGTGCCGGATTCAGGCCTTCCCCACGCCATAGGCTACGCGAATGAAAGCCATATTCCGTTCGCAAGGCCGTTTGTCAAATACACGCCCACCTGGCCGAGAAGCTTTATGCCCACAAATCAGAATGTTCGCAACCAGGTTGCCAAAATGAAGCTTATTCCGGTTACGGAGCTTATTAACGGCAAAAAACTGCTTTTTGTTGATGACAGCATTGTCAGGGGCACACAGCTCAGAGAAACGGTGGAGTTTCTTTATGACAACGGCGCGAAAGAGGTTCATATGCGCTCCGCCTGCCCGCCGATTATGTTCGGCTGCAAATACCTCAATTTTTCCGCGTCAACATCGGAGCTTGAGCTGATTGCGAGAAGAACCATTCTTGAGCTTGAAGGGCAGGAGGGCGAAAAATATATTGATGAATATATTGACCCCGAAACAGAGAGAGGCAAAAAACTGCGTGACACAATAGCCGAAAAACTCAAGCTGGATTCACTTGAGTATCAGACGCTTGACGGCTTAATAAAAGCGATAGGGCTTGATGAAAACGAAATCTGCACTTATTGCTGGAACGGAAGGGAGTAACATTATGAACACAAATTCAAAGTCAGACAGCTACGCGGCGGCGGGCGTTGACATAACTGCGGGTTACAAAGCTGTTGAGCTGATGAAAAAACACATCGCGCGTACAATTTCGGGCGGAGCTCTTTCGGACATCGGCGGGTTCGGCGGTTTGTTTGAGCTTGACCTTGAAAACATAAAAAAACCCGTTCTTGTCAGCGGCACAGACGGCGTTGGCACAAAGCTTAAGCTTGCTTTTCTGATGGATAAACACGACACCGTGGGCATTGACTGCGTTGCCATGTGTGTTAATGATATTATCTGCTGCGGCGCGAAACCGCTTTTCTTCCTTGATTACATAGCCTGCGGCAAAAACTACCCCGAAAAAATCGCTTCAATCGTCTCGGGCGTGTGTGAAGGCTGCGTTGAGTCGGGCTGCTCGCTTATAGGCGGCGAAACAGCTGAAATGCCTGGCTTTTATCCGGTTGACGAATATGACCTTGCTGGCTTTTCAGTAGGTATTGTTGATAAAGAAAAAGTTATTGACAACAAAACAATGCTTCCCGGCGATGTTATAATCGCTCTGCCGTCAAGCGGCGTTCACTCAAACGGTTTTTCACTTGTCAGAAAAGTTTTTGATGTTGAAAACAGTGATATAAAATCTCCCGTTGAGGCTCTCGGCGGCAAATCAATAGGCGAAGCGTTGCTCGCGCCCACAAAGATTTATGTTAAACCCGTTCTCAGTCTTATTGAGAAGGTTAAAGTCAAAGGCATTTCACATATTACGGGCGGCGGCTTCTATGAAAATATTCCCAGAAGCATTCCCGACGGGCTCGGCGCTGTTATTGACAAAAAGTCAGTCAGAATTCTTCCCGTGTTTGACCTTATTGCCAAAACGGGAAATATTGATGAACACGATATGTTCAACACATTCAATATGGGCGTCGGTATGAGCATTGTTGTCGCGAAAGAAGATGCACAAAAAGCGATTGAAATTCTTAAAGAAAACGGAGAAGACGCTTACATCATCGGTGAAATTGCTTCATCGGATGAAAAAATCAGGATTGTTTGATTGAATATTGATGAATATGAAACGGAGCTGACGGTATGAAAAAAGCGAAAATCGCTGTTTTAGTGTCGGGCGGAGGCACAAACCTTCAGGCGATAACAGACGCTCAGAAAAACGGCGTTATAAAAAGCGGAAAAGTAACATTAGTTATTTCAAACAACAGATCCGCCTACGCTCTTGAAAGAGCGAAAAACGCAAAAATCAAAACTTTTTGCGTTACCAAAAAAGAGGCGGGGTCGCAAACGGAGTTTGAAAGGATTATTACCGAAAAGCTTATTGAAAATGAAATCGACCTCATTGTGCTTGCCGGTTTTATGAGCATTTTGAGCAAAGATTTTACAGACAGATTTGAGAAAAGAATTATCAATGTTCACCCGTCGCTTATTCCGTCTTTTTGCGGCGAGGGCTTTTACGGCTTAAAAGTTCACGAGGCCGCTCTTGCCAAAGGAGTTAAAGTAACGGGAGCAACGGTTCATTTTGTTAATGAAATCCCCGACGGCGGTGAGATAATACTTCAGAAGGCTGTCAGAGTGCATGAAAACGACACACCCGAAAAACTTCAGTGCAGGGTTATGCAGCAGGCTGAGTGGAAAATTCTGCCGGCCGCCGTTGAAATCTGCTGTGTTAATATTTTAAAACAAAAGGAGAAAAAACAATGAATGTTTATGAAACCGCAAAAATATCCGATATACTCAGTTCCAACACATACCCCGGCAGAGGCATAATCGCCGGCAAAACTTCCGACGGCAAAAAAGCCGTGTTCGCATACTTTATTATGGGCAGAAGCGAGAACAGCCGCAACAGAATTTTCACTGAAAAAGACGGAGCTGTATTCACGGAGCCTTTTGACGCCTCAAAGGTAGAAGACCCCAGCCTTATCATTTACGCCGCCGTTCGCAAAACCGGCAGCAGCATAATTGTGACAAACGGTGACCAGACCGACACGGTTTATGATTTTCTTAAAGAAGGCAAATCGTTTGAACAGGCTCTTGAAACAAGATGTTTTGAACCCGACTCTCCAAACTGGACTCCGAGAATCAGCGCACTGCTCACTCTTGAAAACGGCGGTTACTCATACAAAATGAGCATACTCAAAAGCGCCGACCCGGAAGGCTCCGCCTGCAACAGGTTTACATATAATTATTCACCCATAAACGGGTTGGGTCATTTTATTCACACCTATAATTGTGACGGCAACCCGATACCCACTTTTTCAAAAGAGCCCGAAAGAGTTTGTGTTGCAGATGACATTGACGAATACACAAACGAAATATGGAATTCCCTCAATGAAGCAAACAAAATTTCACTTTATGTAAGTTATATTGACATTGAAACCGGCACTGCCGAAAACAGAATGATAAACAAGAATAAATAAAGGAGACAGGGCAATGAAAGAATTTGAACTGAAATACGGCTGTAATCCAAATCAGAAGCCTTCAAAGATTTATATGAAAAACGGCGGCGACCTTCCCATTGAGATTTTAAGCGGAAGGCCGGGATATATCAATTTTCTCGACGCATTCAATTCATGGCAGCTTGTTAAGGAACTCAAAGAAGCTCTCGGACTTCCCGCCGTAACTTCTTTCAAGCATGTAAGCCCCACATCAGCCGCTGTAGGGGTAAAACTTTCAGACACACTCAAAAAAGCCTGTTTCGTGGATGACATTGAAGGGCTTGACGATTCTCCTCTTGCCTGCGCTTACGCCAGAGCGAGAGGTACCGACAGAATGTGCTCGTTCGGCGACTGGGTTGCCCTTTCGGATATTTGCGATGTTACAACGGCTCTTCTTATCAAGCGTGAGGTATCCGACGGAATTATAGCCCCGGGTTATGAGCCCGAAGCGCTTGAGATTCTGAAAACAAAGCGCAACGGCAATTATAATATTGTTAAAATTGACCCCGATTATGTTCCCGAGGAGCAGGAAACAAAGCAGGTTTTCGGCATTACATTCGAGCAGGGGAGAAACAATTTCAAAATCAACAGGGAATTGCTTTCAAATGTAGTTACCGCGAACAAAGAACTCCCCGAAAGCGCTGTCAGAGACCTGATTATTTCGCTTATCACTCTTAAATATACGCAGTCCAATTCCGTCTGCTACGCGGTTGACGGTCAGGCAATAGGTGTGGGCGCGGGCCAGCAGTCAAGAATTCACTGCACAAGGCTTGCCGGCACCAAGGCCGACACCTGGTTTTTACGCCAGCACGAAAAGGTTCTGAATCTTCCGTTTCGTGATGACATCAAACGCCCCGACAGAGACAATGTTATTGACGGTTACATCAATAAAAATGAAGAGGATGTTTGCGCTGACGGTATCTGGCAAAAATATTTCAAGGTTCAGCCCTCTCCTCTCACCGATGAAGAGGCAAAGGCGTTCCTTGCCACCCGTGACGGAGTAGCTCTCGGCAGCGATGCGTTCTTCCCGTTCAGCGACAATATAGAACGCGCGCACAAGAGCGGTGTCAAATACATAGCCGAGCCCGGCGGCTCAATCAGGGATGACGCCGTTATTGAGTGCTGTGACAAATACGGCATTGCGATGGCATTTACCGGTATGAGACTTTTCCACCATTGATTTTCGGGAGTATAGATATGAATATTATTGTTGTAGGCGGCGGAGGCAGAGAACACGCCATTATAAAATCACTTAAAAAGAATAAAACAATCAACAAAATTTACGCTTTGCCCGGCAACGGCGGAATGGCGGATGACGCCGAATGTGTTGACATAGGCGCGAAAGATATTGACGCAATAGTTGATTTCGCCGTTAAAAACAATATTGATTTTGCGGTTGTGGCACCGGATGATCCTCTTGTTCTCGGCGCGGTTGACGCACTTACTGCAAAGGGGATACCCTGCTTCGGCCCCGATAAAAGAGCGGCAATTATTGAAGGCAGCAAGGCTTTTTCAAAAAATCTTATGAAGAAATACTCCATTCCCACAGCGAAATATGAGGTTTTTTCGGATATAGAAAAAGCTCTTGATTATGTTAAAACCGCTCCGGTTCCCGTTGTTATTAAAGCTGACGGTCTCGCGCTGGGCAAAGGGGTTCTTATCTGCAACACAAGGGATGAAGCGAAAAAAGCGGTTAAAACCATTATGGAAGATAAAATCTTCGGCGAAAGCGGCAACAGTGTTGTTATTGAGGAATTTCTGACTGGACCGGAGGTCTCGGTTCTCTCATTTACCGACGGAAAAACCGTTGTGCCGATGATTTCATCAATGGATCATAAAAGGGCTCGCGACAATGACGAAGGCTTAAACACCGGCGGTATGGGCACGGTAGCGCCCAATCCGCACTACACACCGGAAATTGCCCGCAGGTGTATGGATGAAATTTTCATTCCCACAGTAAAGGCGATGAACAGCGAGGGCAGAACATTCAAAGGCTGCCTGTATTTCGGGCTTATGCTAACACCCAAGGGCCCGAAAGTCATTGAATACAACTGCCGTTTCGGTGACCCGGAAACTCAGGTTGTTCTGCCGCTCCTCAAAACCGATTTGTTTGAGATTATGAAGGCTGTTTCCGAAGAAAGGCTTTCCGATATTTCCGTTGAGTTCAGCGATAAATCCGCCTGCTGTGTTATTATGGCGTCTGACGGATACCCCGAAAAATATGAAAAAGGCTTTGAAATCAAAGTAAACGGCGAGCTTGACGGCGATATGTTCATTGCGGGCGCTAAAATGAGCGACGGCAAACTGCTTACAAATGGAGGCAGGGTTCTCGGCGTTACCGCTGTTGCCGATGACCTGAAATCGGCGGTTGACAAGGCGTACCGTGAAATTGAAAAGGTCAGTTTTGAAAACGCTTATTACCGTAAAGATATTGGCAAAAGGGCGCTTGAAGCCGTAAAGGAGGCATAGTATGGTTTACAGAGTTTATGTTGAAAAAAAGCCGGGCCTTGATAATGAGGCAAGGGCTCTGAAAAACGATATCAACGCTTTTCTTCAGATTGACTCGCTTGAAAAAGTGCGTGTAATCAATCGCTATGATGTTGAAAACATAACAAAAGAGCTTTTTGATTACTCTATAAAAACGGTTTTTTCGGAACCTCAGCTTGACAACGCGACTTCAACCATTGATTATGATAAAGACGCTTCTGTTTTCGCGGTTGAGTATCTGCCCGGTCAGTTTGACCAGAGAGCGGATTCCGCCTCGCAGTGCATTCAGATTATTTCACAGGGTGAAAGGCCTCTTGTAAAGACCGCGAAGGTTTATATTCTTTACGGAAATCTCGAGGCAGAACAGCTCGCCTCAATAAAAAAATATGTTATAAATCCCGTTGAGAGCAGAGAAGCTTCTCTTGCCGAGTTTGAAACGCTTAAAACAGATTATGATATTCCCGTAAGCGTTGACACACTTGACGGTTTTTGCGGCCTTGACGAAAACGGACTTAAGAATTTTATTGCAAAATACGGGCTCGCTATGGATCTCGGCGACATAACTTTCTGCCGTGATTATTTCAGAAAAGAACAGCGAGACCCTACGATTACGGAAATCCGTATGATTGACACATATTGGTCCGACCATTGCCGCCACACAACATTTTTAACCATTATTGACAATGTTGAGTTTGAAGATGAAACTCTTCAGCAGGCTTACAACGAATATCTTGAAGCCAGAAAAGAAATCGGCAGAACAAAGCCGATTAACTTAATGGATATAGGCACAATTGCCGCAAAGGTACTCAAAAAACGCGGTATGCTTGACAAGCTTGATGAATCGGATGAAATCAACGCTTGCACCGTTAAAATCAAGGTTGATATTAACGGAAAAACAGAAGACTGGCTTCTTCTTTTCAAAAATGAAACTCATAATCATCCTACTGAAATTGAGCCTTTCGGCGGCGCGGCAACCTGTATCGGCGGTGCAATACGCGACCCGCTCTCCGGGCGCTCCTATGTTTATGCCGCAATGAGAGTTACAGGCGCGGCAGACCCGCTTAAACCCGTTAACGAGACTATACCCGGCAAACTTCCGCAACGAAAACTGGTTACAACAGCAGCGGCAGGCTACAGCTCATACGGCAACCAGATAGGCCTCGCGACGGGTCAGGTTGATGAACTGTATCACGACGGCTATGTCGCGAAACGAATGGAAATCGGCGCGGTTATTGCCGCCGCTCCCGAAGAGAATGTCAGACGGGAATGCCCCGTTGACGGTGATGTTGTAATTCTTCTCGGCGGCAGAACGGGCAGAGACGGCTGCGGAGGCGCTACCGGGTCCTCCAAGTCGCACACACTTGAATCACTTGAAACCTGCGGCGCGGAGGTTCAGAAGGGCAACGCTCCCGAAGAAAGAAAACTGCAGAGACTTTTCAGAAACAAAGAGGCGTCTTTGCTCATTAAACGCTGCAACGATTTCGGCGCGGGCGGCGTTTCTGTTGCGATAGGCGAGCTCGCTGACGGCCTTGAAATTGACCTTAATGCTGTTCCGCGCAAATATGACGGCCTTGACGGAACGGAACTCGCAATAAGCGAATCGCAGGAAAGAATGGCTGTTGTTGTCGCTCCCGAAGACGCCGAAAGATTTAAAGAACTCGCTTTTGCCGAAAACCTTGAAGCTACTCAGGTGGCTGTTGTTAAGAGTGAGCCGAGACTTCGTATGAAATGGAACGGCAAATATATTGTTGATATTTCCAGAGAGTTTTTAAACACCAACGGCGCTGATAAGCATATTACAATAAAGCCTGCAAAACCGCAGGATTTTTCAAAAAAGATAAGCGGCGGATTTGAAGAAGAATACCTCAAACTCGCGGGGGACCTCAATGTTTGCTCAAAACGCGGACTCTCGGAGAGATTTGACTCAACAATCGGCGCGGGCACTGTTATAATGCCCTTCGGTGGAAAAAACCAGATTACTCCGTCGCAGGCAATGGTTAACAAGATTTCTTCTGAAAAAAGCAACGCTCAGACTGTTTCTTTTATGAGCTGGGGCTTCAACCCGTTTATCTCAGAAAAAAGCCCTTATCATTCCGCGTATTTAGCCGTTACAGAGTCAATTTGCAAACTTATTGCTTCCGGCGCGCAGTTCAAAGATGTTTACCTTACCTTCCAGGAATATTTTGAAAAACCTATGCAGTCGCCCGAACGCTGGGGCAAACCGTTATCTGCTTTGCTCGGCGCGTTTAAAGCTCAGATGCAGTTCGGAGTTGCGGCAATCGGCGGTAAGGATTCCATGAGCGGCACATTTGAAAACATTGATGTTCCGCCCACACTTGTTTCTTTTGCCGTTACAACAGGCGACAATAAAGATGTTATTTCTCCCGAATTCAAAGGGGAGGGTCACAAGGTTATCTGGCTTAAACCCGATTACGATAAAAACGGTCTTCCCGTTGCCGAAAGCGTCAAATCAATATTTGCAAAAGTAACCGCTCTTATGAGGCAGGGCAAGGTTCTTGCCGCTTGCACACCCGGCTTCGGCGGCGCGGCTGAAGCGGTAATGAAGGCCTGCTTCGGCAATTCTTTGGGATTTGAATTTGACAGCGCGGTAACTTTAAAAGAAATCTTCGGTTATTCATACGGTTCATTTATTCTTGAACTTAACTGCGATGAAAACGATGGTATTCTTTTAGGCCGCACAAAGGCTGAAAAAACATTAAGCTTAAACGGAGCTTCCGTAGAGCTTGACAGGCTTCTTGAAGTTTATGAAAACAAGCTTGAAAGTGTTTATGCCTGCAACATAAAGCAGAGTGATAAAGAAATACCCGCTTTTGAGTATAAAGCGGAACAAAGAAAAGCGCCGGCAATCAAAACCGCGAAGCCTAAAGTTCTTATTCCCGTTTTTCCCGGCACAAACTGCGAATATGACACGGCTAAAGCGTTTTCGGCGGCAGGGGCGGAACCCGAAATAATTGTAATTAACAATCTTACCGCGACCGGTATTTCGGATTCTGTTAAGTATTTTGCCGAAAAAATAAAACAGGCAAACATCATTTTTATTCCCGGCGGATTTTCGGGCGGTGATGAGCCGGACGGCTCAGGTAAATTCATAACCGCTTTCTTCCGCAATTCCTCAATAAAAGACGGCGTTCACGAACTGCTCAATAACCGTGACGGCCTTATGGGCGGCATTTGCAACGGCTTCCAGGCGCTTATTAAATTAGGTCTTGTTCCTTACGGTGAAATTACAGATACAGATGAAAACTGCCCGACGCTTACCTTTAACACAATCGGCAGGCATCAGTCAAGAATTGTGAGAACAAGAATTGCCTCAAACAAATCACCGTGGCTTATGAATACTCAGCCCGGCGATATTTACAGTGTTCCCATTTCCCACGGCGAAGGCAAATTTCTCGCCTCTGATGAGCTTATTTTAAAACTTGCTCAGAACGGCCAGATAGCGACACAGTATGTTGACCTTGACGGCAGACCCACATCGGATGTCAGGTTTAATCCGAATGATTCCCGTTTCGCGATTGAGGGCATTACATCACCCGACGGCAGAGTTTTCGGCAAAATGGGGCATTCGGAACGTTATACTGACGGCCTGTATATGAATGTTCAGGGCAATTACAATATCGGAATTTTTGATTCAGCAGTAAAATACTTTAAATAAGGAGAGGATGAAAAATGGCTGTTTATTTTGAAGAACCTTCAAGAACTTTCAGCGAGTATCTTCTTATTCCCGGTTACACATCGGAAGAGAATATCCCCGCTAATGTTTCTCTGAGAACACCTCTTGTAAAATACCGCAAAGGCAAGGAAGAACCGGCAATCAGTCTTAACATTCCGATGGTTTCTTCCATAATGCAGTCCGTTTCAAACGACACTATGGCCATAGCTCTCGCCCGTGAAGGCGGAATGTCATTCATTTACGGTTCTCAGTCTATAGAAGACGAGGCTGATATGGTAGCGAGGGTAAAGGCATACAAATCGGGTTTTGTAGTCAGCGACAGCAACCTTAACGCGGAGTCAACGCTTACCGATGTTCTTAACCTTTTTGAGGAAAAAGGTCATAACACTATGGCCGTTACCGAAGACGGCACAGCGAACGGCAAACTGATAGGCATTGTTACAAGCCGCGATTACCGGGTGAGCCGTATGCCTCTTGACCTCAAGGTAACAGAATTTATGACTCCGCTGGAGAAACTTATCTGCGCTTCTGAAAATACCACCCTTAAAGAGGCGAACGATATTATCTGGGAGCATAAACTCAACTCTCTGCCCATTGTTGACAAAAACGGCAATCTTATGTATCTCGTTTTCCGCAAGGATTATTCGCAGCATAAAGAAAACCCGCAGGAGCTTCTTGACGCGAATAAAAGCTATATGGTCGGCGCCGGCATAAACTCAATCGACTATGAGAAAAGAGTTCCCGCTCTTGTTGAAGCGGGCGCGGATGTTCTTTGCATAGACTCATCCGAAGGTTATTCCTGCTGGCAGAAAAAGACTATTGATTTTATCAGAAGCAAATACGGTGACTCGGTAAAGGTCGGCGCGGGCAATGTTGTTGACCGTGACGGATTTATGTTCCTTGCCGAAGCGGGCGCGGATTTTGTTAAGGTTGGCATCGGCGGCGGCTCAATCTGCATAACACGCGAAACAAAAGGTATAGGCAGAGGTCAGGCTACCGCTGTTATTGAGGTTGCGGCGGCAAGAGACGAGTATTTTGAAAAAACGGGAATATATGTTCCCATTTGCTCAGACGGCGGAATAGTTCACGACTACCATATGACTCTCGCTCTCGCTATGGGTGCTGATTTTCTGATGCTCGGCAGATACTTCGCAAGGTTTGACGAAAGCCCCACACCCAAAATAAACATTAACGGCACTTATGTTAAAGAATATTGGGGTGAAGGCTCGAACAGAGCGCGCAACTGGCAGAGATATGATCTCGGCGGTAAATCCAAGCTTTCGTTTGAAGAGGGTGTTGATTCCTATGTTACATACGCGGGCCCCCTTCATGACAATGTTCTTAAAAGCCTTTATAAAGTAAAATCAACTATGTGCAACTGCGGTGTTCTCAATATACCGGAGCTGCAAAAAAATGCCAAGCTCACCCTTGTTTCCTCAACAAGTATTATCGAGGGCGGCTATCACGATGTTACACTCAAAACAACCGCAAATCAGGGTTAAACAATATAATCGGAGGTAATCAAATGTTATCAAGAACACCGCCTATGGGCTTTAACACATGGAACACATTCGGTGAAAACATCAGCGATAAAGTCATTCGCGAAACAGCGGATGTAATGGTTGAAACCGGACTTCTTGACGCAGGCTACAATTACCTTGTTATTGACGATTGCTGGTCTTTGCGTGAACGCGACCCCGAAACAGGCAAAATCGTTCCCGACCCCGTTAAATTCCCCGATGGAATGAAAGCAGTAAGCGATTATGTACACTCTAAAGGCCTTAAATTCGGTATGTATTCCTGCGCGGGAACAAGAACCTGCGCTGATTACCCCGGCAGTTTTGACCACGAGTTTCTTGATGCGAAAACATTTGCCGAATACGGAGCCGATTTTCTTAAATACGATTTCTGCTACAAACCGCAAAGCGCCAACGGTCCTCTTCTTTACAGAAAAATGGGCATGGCTCTTAAAGCCTGCGGCCGTGAGATTCTTTTCTCGGCCTGTAACTGGGGCTGTGATGAAGTAAGCACATGGATTCGCTCAACCGGAGCCCATATGTTCCGCTCAACCGGCGATATCAACGACAATTTCCGTTCGTTCAAGGATATTGCGATGAGCCAGATAGACAATCTCGCTTATTCAGGCGTCGGTTGCTTTAATGATATTGATATGCTTATCTGCGGTATGTACGGTGACGGCAATGTGGCCAACGGCGGCTGCACCGATGAAGAATATAAAACGCATTTTGCCCTTTGGTGTATGTTCTCATCTCCGCTTATGCTCGGTTCGGATTTAAGAAAACTCAAAGATCAGCCGTTCATTCTTAACCTTATTAAGAATAAAAACTTAATCCGTATCAATCAGGATGAGGAGTCAAGGCCCGCTTTTGCCGTAAACGGAGTTAAAGAAAGAATTACTTTTGCCAAACATCTTTCAAACAATGAGATTGCGATTATGTTTGCCAATCTTTCAGACAGTGACGGCTGCTGCGAACTGTTTTTTGATGAACTCGGTATTCCCGCATCAAGCGGCTACGGTCTTGAAATGAAGGATTGCTTCACAGATGAAGTTATCGGCGTTAAAAAGGAGTTTATCCGTCACAGTCTTAAAGCGCACAGCTGTGAAGTTTATATATGCAAACTCGCAAAATAATATGGATTACTGTCTGACTTGCGGCAAAGAACTTACTCCCGATGATATAGGCTTTTACAAAAAAATGGTCAATCGAGGGGCAAGTGAGTTTTGCTGTGTTGAGTGCCTGAGTGAATACTACGGTATTACAACGGAAAAAGCCCGCGAAATGATTGAACGGTTCCGCGAGCAGGGATGCACATTGTTTACATAATATTTAAAGGCTGAACCTCATAACGGCTCAGCCTTTTTGTTGATTTTATATTATATTTCTCTGAAAGGTGTGCTAATATTACGCACCCTGAAATTAACGGGGTTCCTTTCACTGCAGCGTCTGTAAACACTCATCGCGACGCCGATGGCAAAATAAATGCACATATTTGATGTTCCGCCGCTGCTGATAAACGGCAGAGTAATGCCTATGCAGGGCAGAAGGCTCAGGCACATTCCGATATTGATTACCGATTGCGCCGCAATCATAAGCGCCGCGCCGCTGCAAAGAAGATAACCTGATAAATTGCTTGATTTTCTGCCGTCTTTCGCCAACCTGAAAACTATAAATGTCAAAATTCCCAAAACAGCGAGGCAGCCGATAAATCCGAGTTCTTCACCTATAACCGTTATTATCATATCGCTCTCCGTTACGGGAACATATCCGCTTTGAGTAAGAGCTCCTTTAAGGTAGCCCTGCCCGGTCAGCATACCGGAGCCTATCGCTTTAAGCCCTCTTGCCTGCTGGTAAATAACTGCTTCATAAGTCTCTTTGGTTAATGCGGAAGGGTAATATACTGCCAGAAGCCTGTTTTTTTGAAATGATGAAAAGAATTTTATCCAGAGAACAGGAATGGCTGCCGTAACCGCCGCCGCGCCCGCGATAAAATACCTGAGATGAACGCCTGCAAGGAACATCATTCCGATAAAAATAACAACAAACACAAGAGCCGAACCCAAGTCACCCGTCAGAATAACAAGACCTATCGGAATAATACCGTGAATGCCGAGAAACAGTATATTTTTTAAGCTGTTGATGTTATCTCTTACAGCGTCAATATGAGTTGTAAAGCTGATTATAAACCCTGTTTTCAACAACTCAGAAGGCTGAAAGCTGATTTTAAAACCGGCAATGTTGAAATACAGCCAGCAAATGGCGTCGCTTCTGTTTGAAGGTGACTGACCGAATTTGAAAAGTGAAATCATAAACAGCAGGCAAACGGCTGAGATAAACGGAGACAGCCTCATTATTACTTCATAATCAAACAGTGATATTACAAAACAGATTATAATTCCCAAAACAGAGCCGGCGATTGTTGAAACACATTCTCTTGCAATAACACTGTCTTCGGGAATTGTGTTATATGTTGCGCTGTAAACCATAAACGCGCCGAAAACGGAGGTTATAATACAGGCAAGGTAAAGAACCCAATCTGTTTCTTTGAAAAAATATTTAATTTCACCGGTTGGTTTCAACACCTCACCGCCTTTGTCAAGTTATTATGTTCATATATTATATATTAAATTAAAGATTAATTCAAGTAAAATCGTTGATATTGAAATTAAATATGATATAATAAATTAATCAATTTCGGGAGCGGTTATGAAAACATTAAGAACAACAAGCATAAAACAAACAGAAGAAGCGGGGGAATACCTCGGAAAATCCCTTAAAGAAAGCAGCGTGGTAGCTCTGTTCGGTGACCTCGGCGCGGGCAAAACCGCGTTCACGCGGGGCTTGGTCAGGGGGTACGGCATTAACTGCAGAGTTTTCAGCCCGACTTTTGCCATTGTTAACGAATATAAAGAAAACTCAAAAACTGTTTATCATTTTGATATGTACAGAATAACGGGAACAGAGGATTTATACTCAACCGGTTATTTTGACTACCTTGACACCCGGGCTGTTATTGTTATTGAGTGGAGCGAGAACATTGTTGATGTTTTACCGGATGACTGCATAAGGGTATATATAGAAAAAACAGATGATGAAAATGAGAGAATTATAAAAGCGGGAAGGGGAGAAAACCTTGAAGATATTGGCTGTTGATTCATCCGCGAAATCCGCAAGCGCGGCCGTAACACAGGATGAAAAGCTGGTTGCCGAATCCTTTGTGAATGTCGGGCTTACCCATAGCGAAACGCTGATGCCGATGATTCATTCCGTTTTGAAAAACGCGGGAACAGATATAAAAGATATTGACGCCTTTTGCGTAACCGTAGGTCCCGGTTCGTTTACAGGCATCAGAATAGGAATTTCGGCGGTAAAAGGTCTTGCACAACCGCGAAACAAGCCTTGTTTCGGTATTTCCACGCTTGACGCAATGGCATATAATTCGGAGGATTTTAACGGAATTATCTGCTGTGTTATGGACGCGAGATGCTCACAGGTATATAATGCTTTGTATAAATGCAGCGGCAAATTGATAAAAAGATTGACGCCCGATGTTGCAATTTCGCTTGAAGAGTTATACAATATATTGAAAGAATTTAATGATAATATTTTACTTACAGGCGACGGGGCGCAAATCTCTTATTCATATTTAAAAGACAGGCTCGCGAATGTTTACCTTGCTTGTGAACAAACAAGGTTTCAGCGTGCATACGGCGCTGTTTCCGCCGCATTGAAGCTTCAGGCGGAGCCTTGCGGCGCGGCAGAACTTAACCCTGTGTATTTAAGACCGTCTCAGGCGGAAAGAGAATTAAAAAAGAAAAAGGAGAATTGATATGATAGCTGTAGGATGCGATCACGGCGGATTTGAACTTAAAACAGCTGTTTTAAAACACCTTGATGAAAAGAATATTGCATATAAAGATTTCGGTGCATACAGCAGCGAATCTGTTGATTACCCTGTTTACGCAAAAAAAGTTGCCGACGCTGTTGTAAGCGGTGAATGCGAGCTTGGTTTACTGTTTTGCGGCACGGGAATCGGCATTTCCATTGCCGCCAACAAAATTAAAGGCGTTCGAGCCGCCTGCTGTTCCGATAATTTTTCAGTTGAAATGACAAGGCTCCACAATAACGCCAACATCCTTTGTCTGGGCGGCAGGGTTGTTTCCGCGGAAAAAGGTATAGAACTTGTTGATTTGTTCCTTTCAACACCTTTCAGCGGCGATGAAAGGCATCAGAGAAGAATAGATCTTGTAACGGCGCTTGAAGAAAATAATTGATAACGGAGGGTTATTGTTTTGAATAATGTAGTTATAATGGAGCATCCGCTCATTAAACACAAAATCTCTTTACTCAGAGATAAAAGAACGGGAACAAACGAGTTCCGCCATCTTGTTGAAGAGATTGCAATGCTTGAAGGTTATGAGGCTCTCTCAGACCTTCCGCTTGAGGATGTTGAAATTGACACCCCCATTGAAACCTGCATTTCTCCCATGATTGCCGGCAGAAAAATCGCCATTGTTCCGATTTTGAGAGCGGGTCTCGGAATGGTGCCGGGAATTCTTTCGCTTTGCCCCACGGCAAAGGTCGGCCATATAGGTATGTACCGTGATGAAACAACTCACGAGCCTGTTCCTTATTATTGCAAACTGCCGAGGCCGATTGAAGAAAGAACAATTATTCTTCTTGACCCTATGCTCGCTACCGGCGGTTCAGCGGTTGACGCGGTTAATCAGATAAAAAAACTGGGCGGTAAAAACATTAAATTTATGTGCATCATAGCCGCTCCGGAAGGCCTTGAAAGGCTTTCAAAAGAGCATCCGGATGTTCAGATTTATATAGGCAACCTTGACAGGCAGCTCAACTCCGACGCTTATATATGCCCGGGTCTCGGTGATGCCGGTGACAGAATATTCGGCACAAAATAACACGGTTTAACAGTTAACCGGAGAGCTTTTAACAATTAATTGCTCTCCGGTATTTTGTCGTTTTAAAAATCATAACCACCCGTAAAACGGGTGGTTTGCACAAGGGCTATAAGCCCTG
>R25__coassemble_439_pt1 | contig 24827 bp, 22 predicted proteins | sample R25__metabat2_low_PE_027 | metagenome-assembled genome bin R25 | reverse complement strand
TCTATTATATAATAAATTATTAATTTATTCAAGTATTAAATAAAAAAGAGGCAGGCGAACAATTCACCTGCCGCAAAAATTACGCTGTTAAAAGAAAAGAACAATAAGCGTTGACAAAAGAGCAAGAACAAAGAAAGCAATTGTTAAATACTTTGTGATTTTAACAAGCTTGTCTTCAACAGACCTGCCTTTGTTTTTGCCGAGAAATGTGTCTGCTCCGCCTGCTATGGCACCTGAGAGACCGGCACTGCGACTCTCTTGCATAAGAACAATAATAACGGCACTGATCGAAACAAGAATAATAACTACGCCGATAATTATATTATACCAACTCATTTTATAATCCTCCGTAAATAATTGTACTATGGGATTTTAGCATATAACATAAATAAATGCAAGTATTTTTTAAAAAAAATCAAAGTGTAAGCTGTTCACCGACATCATCGGCGCTCGGCAACGCTCCGGCAGCCGGCAGATTTTTGGATTTATATCGGTAAGGTTTGGCAAATTCACCTTCAATGTAATCTCTGACTCCGAAAAGCTTCTGACCTTTTTTCAGTGTTATTACAGAAACACCGATTGTGTCTTTTGTTGTTTTCGGCAAAATAACAGCTGTGTTTACAAGCAGCAATCTGCCGGCGCTTGATTTAAGTACTATTTCTTTATCTTCTTCAATATAAAGGAATGAAACAACGGGTGATTTATCTGAAAAAGCCTTTATAAGCTTTTTGCGTTTTGTTTTGGTTGCGTATGCGGACATTTCAACTTTTGCCGCCTTACCGTTTTCAAAAAAGAACATCATAAAGCCTTTGTAACTGTCGGTAACAGCCATATAAACCGCTGTTTCATCCTGCTCCATTTCAAGCTTTGCGGCAACATAATCACCGAATACGCTCGCCTTGGTGTCGGCAAAATCCGAAACCCTTGACTTATAAACCTGACATTTGTTTGTAAAAAACAGAAGTTCTTTATTATTCGATGATTCAACAGTAAGCAGTATTTCATCACCTTCTTTGAGTTTTTGAACATTGCTCATGCGAAGGGATTGCGGTGTAATCTTTTTAAAATAGCCTTCTTTTGTAAAGAAAAGGGTTACCGGATAATCCGGAACGCTTTCTTCCTGCTCTTCATCTTCCTCAATATCTGTTGAATATACAATTTCCGTTTTGCGCGGCTTGGCATATTTTTTAATTACTTCTTTAAGCTCAAACGCTATGATTTGTTTGATTTTTTTGGGGTTGTCAAGTGTCTCCTGAAGGTCTTTTATGGCAATTTCAAGGTTGCTTATATCCTGCAACCTTTTAAGAATATACTCTTTATTGAGGTGACGCAGTTTAATCTCGGCAACATATTCAGCCTGAATTTTATCAATTTTAAACCCAATCATCAAATTGGGAATAACCTCGCTCTCTTCCTCGGTGTTTCTTATAATTCTGATGGCTTTGTCAATATCAACAAGAATTTTTTCAAGGCCGCGAAGAAGATGCAATCTGTCTTTTGCTCTGTTAAGATCAAACAATGTTCTTCTTCTGACGCATTCGGTTCTGAAATCAATCCATTCAAGCAAAATTTCTTTAACGCCCATTACCTTTGTAACACCGTTTACAAGAATGTTGAAATTACAGGAGAATGTATCTTGAAGCGGAGTTGAGGCATAAAGTTTTCGCATAAGTTTATCCGGATCGGTTCCGCGCTTAACATCAACGGTTATTTTCAATCCGCCCAAATCCGTTTCATCGCGTATGTCATTTATTTCTTTGAAAGAGCCGGTTTTAACTTTTTCAATAACTTTGTCAATAATTGCCTCTATTGAAGTTGTGGGCGGAATTTCGGTAATTTCAATGCAGCTGTTGGCTTTGTCAAAGAAGTACCTTGCGCGGACTTTGAAGCCTCCCCTGCCGGTTCTGTATATTTCTTCCATAACATCACGGTCATAAACAAGCAGACCGCCGCCCGCAAAATCGGGAGCAAGCAGGGTTTCGCTGACATCATGGTTTTTGCTTTTGAGAAGCTCGATTGTTGTTTTGCAAACCTCCTCAAGGTTAAATGAGCAAATAGAACTTGCCATACCTGCGGCGATACCCGTATTTGCGTTGATGAGAACCGTAGGGAAAGACACCGGCAAAAGTGCCGGTTCTTTCATTGAGTTGTCAAAGTTGTCAACCAAATCAACGGTATCTTTCGCAATATCCTTGAACAGTTCTTTGCAGATTTTTTCAAGCTTTGCCTCGGTATATCTTGAAGCCGCCCACATCATGTCACGCGAATAAGCTTTGCCGAAATTACCTTTTGAATCAACATAAGGGTAAAGCAGAGCCTCGTAGCCCTTTGAAAGCCTGACCATAGTGTCATATATAGCCGCGTCACCGTGCGGATTAAGCTGCATTACCTGACCTACTATTTTTGCGGATTTCGCTCTCGGCGCGTTGAGCAGATCCATTTTATACATCATATATAATATTTTGCGGTGTGCAGGTTTAAAACCGTCAATTTCGGGAATTGCTCTTGACATTATAACACTCATGGCGTAGGGCATAAAATTGAGTTCAAGAGTGTTTACAATCTCCTGATCAACCACTTCACCCGCGCCGAAAATGTGGGTTTTGTCATCAAGAGGTTTTAACGCGGTAACAGATTCTTTTTTTCCTGTTTTTTTTGCCATATCTTTTCTCCGTTATGAAACATCGGTTAAATCAATATATTTATAACCGTTTTGCGCTATGTAATCCTTACGGTCGGCAAGGTTGTCGCCAAGTAAAAGGTCAAATTTATAACTTGTTATTTCGGCGTCGGAAGGGCTGACTTTTATAAGCCTTCTTGTTGCCGGATTCATAGTTGTAAGGCTCATCATCTCAGGGTCGTTTTCACCCAGTCCTTTTGAACGCTGAATGCTGTATTTTGCATCACCGATTTTTGAGAGAACTTCGGATTTTTCTTTTTCCGTGTAAGCAAACCATGTTTCATCGCCGCTTGTAATTTCATAAAGAGGCGACTCGGCGATAAACACTTTGCCCTCATAAATCAAGGTAGGCATAAGGCGGTAAATCATTGTAAGCACAAGAGTTCTTATATGAAAACCGTCAACATCGGCATCGGTGCATATTATTATTTTATTCCAGCGAAGTAAATCGAGATTAAATGAAACAAGATCTTTTCCTGATTTGGGCTTTGTCTGAACCTCCACCCCGCAACCTATAACCTTGATTAAATCGGTTATAATATCGCTTTTGAATATGCGGTCATAATCAACTTTAAGGCAGTTGAGTATTTTGCCTCGGATTGGCATTACCGCCTGAAACTCAGCGTTTCTCGACTGAACGCAGGCGCCTTTAGCCGAATCACCCTCAACAATAAAAAGTTCCCTGACAGAAACATCTTTGCTGCGGCAATCCACAAATTTTTGAATTCTGTTTGTAAGATTGTTTACATTCTGAATTAAAGATTCTTTTGTGCCGAGCCTTGTTTTTTCGGCCTTGACGCGTGAACGCATGTTAATAAGCACCTGTGTGGCGATTTTGTCGGCATCAAGAGGATTTTCAATAAAATATATTTCAAGCTGATGCTTTATAAAAGCCGTCATAGCGTCCTGAATGCCTTTGTTGCTTATTGATTTTTTTGTTTGGTTCTCATAAGATGTGAAGGTTGAAAACGAAGAAATAACAATGGCGAGGCAGTCTTCAATATCCTGAAATGTTATTTTTGAATCCGATTTAAGGTATTTGCCGCTTGTTTTCAGGAATGAGTCAATCTGTGAAACAAAAGCGTTGCGCACGGCTTTTTCAGGTGAGCCGCCGTTTTCGAGAAAGCTTGAGTTATGGTAATACTCTTTAAACTGAACTTTATTTGAAAATGTGAAAACAATGTTTGTTTTGAGCTTGTATAAATCAAGATCTTCCCGGTCGCGGCACTCCGTTTCGTTTTTCCAGACCTGAACGGAGGTCAGTGAATCATCGCCGACTTTTTCGGCGATATAATCCTCAATGCCTTTTTCATAAAAGTATTCATATGTGTCAAAAGATTTACCGTTCTGATTTTTGAGAATAAACCTTATGCCCGCGTTTACAACGGACTGATGAAGCATCATATTCTGAAAATATTCAAGCGAGACATCAATATCGGTGAACACTTCAAGGTCCGGTCTCCATTTTATTCTTGTTCCGGTGTCACGGTGGTTGTATTCTTCTTTAACCATCTTGCCGTAAGGCTTGCCGCGCCTGAAATTCAGCAGATATTTATAACCGCCTGTGTGAACCTCCGCCTCCATATATTCTGAGGCATACTGAGTCGCGCAAAGACCGAGACCGTTTGTGCCCAGTGAAAACTCATAGTTGCCGTTTGCGCCGTTGTCATATTTTCCGCTTGCGTAAAGTTCACAAAAAACAAGTTCCCAGTTATATCTTTTTTCCGCGTTGTTATAATCAACGGGAATGCCTCTGCCGAAATCCTGAACCTCAATGGATTTATCGGCATATCGTGTAACAATTATCTTGTTGCCGTAGCCTTCTCTCGCCTCATCAACCGAATTGGAGACAATTTCAAAAATTGCGTGTTCACAGCCGTCAATTCCGTCGGAACCGAAAATAACGGCGGGTTTTTGCCTTACCCGCTGCTCATCTTTTAAGGTTTTAATACTTTCATTATTATATTCGGGCTTTTTTGCCATTTAAAATAATCCTCCGAAAAAAGTGCTTTTTTACCAATAGCATTATACCACATATTGTTGCAATGTCAAGGAACGCCACTACGGAATGTACAAAAATCAAGCCCGCTTTTCTGTATTCAGCGCAGTAAAAAGCGGGCTTTAAAACAAAACTATTCAATTTCACTCAAATAAGGTAAAGATGGTTGAGCTCCTTTTCTTGTAACGGATAATGTCGCGCATTTAAGGGCAAATTTCAAACAATCCTCAATTTGCGAGCCTTTTGAAAGCGCGGCGCAGAACGCACCGCAGAATGTGTCCCCCGCCCCTGTTGTATCCACGGCTTTAACTTTTGAGCACGGCAGATGATTAACACCGTTTTGGGAATAATAAGCGCACCCCTCTGAGCCGAGCGTCACTATCGGAACGCAACCGTACTTTTCTTTAATGAGTTTCAATGAAAAATCAATATCGGCGTTTGATGTGATTGTTTTAAGCTCGGTTTCATTCGGAATAATATAATCACAGTATTCGCAAAGTGAAGAAGACATCGCATCTGCCGGCGCCGGATTTAAAACAGTAATCATTTTGTTGATTTTTGCTGTTTTTAAAGCATACTCAACTGTTTCAAAGTCAGTTTCAAGCTGAGCGAGAAGAATATCGCCGGGTTTTGCGTTTTTAAGGAACAGTTCCGCCTGTTTTATGCTTACATCGGCATTGGCGCCTTTTGCAACGATTATTGTATTGTCGCCGTCAACAAGTGTAATAACAGCAACACCGGTCGAAGAGCCGCTTTCATAAACAAAATCAGTGTTTACTCCGTCGTTCTCGAGAGCTTTTTTAAGTTCTTCACCGTAAACATCTTTGCCTGTGCAGGCGCACATTTTAACATTTGTGCCGAGCCTTGCCGCGGCAACCGCCTGGTTTGCGCCTTTTCCACCGTACGCGGTTGAAAATGACTGACCGTTCACCGTTTCTCCCAATTCGGGAAATCTTGATGCAACAACAGTCATATCCATATTCATACTGCCGATAACATATATATCACTCATATAATCAAACACTTTCAATAAATCTCAAAAACTGTTGTTTACCTTTATCGCTCCGTTCAAACACGCCGCACTGTTCAAGAATTGCCGAGAAAACAAGACCGATTTCATCTTTAATAATATCATCTATATTATCTTCTGTTACGGTGTACTTTGATTTGAGCATTTGTGACCATTCATAATGTTTTGAAAGCAACTCATCGGATGAAATATCATCATTATTGAGAATGGCGGTTTTGAGAGCGCTCATCTCATTTTTAAGCCTTGATGGAAGAACCGCAAGACCCATTACTTCAATCAAGCCGATGTTTTCTTTTTTTATGTGATGGTATTCGGGGTGTGGATGATAATAACCGTCCGGATATTCGTCTGTTGTTATATTGTTTCTCAAAACAAGGTCAAGTTCATATTTACCGTCTCTGAATCTCGCAATCGGTGTAATCGCGTTATGCGGCACACCGTTTGTATTGCTGAAAATAAAAGCTTCTTCATCATCATAAGCGCGCCATTTGTCAAGTATTTTTTCGGCAAGTTCGGTAATTCTGAAAGTGTCTTTTCCGGTTAAACGAATAACCGACATGGGCCATTTTACTATGCCCGCATCAATATCGTTATAGCCGTTAAACACAACCTTTGTTTCAACGGGTGCCTTTGCCATAGCGAAAGTGTAATTGCCGCCCTGAAAATGCTCATGAGTCAGAATTGAACCGCCGACAATAGGCAAATCCGCGTTTGAACCTATAAAGTAATGCGGAAAAAGCTTGACAAAATCAAAAAGTTTGTTAAACGCCGCCCTGTCAATTACCATCGGCGTATGTTTGCTGTTTAAAGCAATGCAATGTTCGTTGTAATAAACATAGGGAGAATATTGAAAATACCATTTCTCATTATTAACGGTAATCGGTATAATTCTGTGGTTTTCACGCGCGGGGTGATTAACTCTGCCGGCGTAACCCTCATTCTCAATGCAAAGCTGGCATTTCGGGTAGCCGCTCTGTTTTGCGTTTTTGGCGGCGGCAATGGCTTTCGGGTCTTTTTCCGGCTTTGAGAGATTGATTGTTATATCAATATCGCCGTATTGAGTTTTTGTTACCCACTTGACATCGTTCTTTATTCTGTATTGACGAATGTAGTCGCTGTTTTTGCTGAGGTTATAATAATATTCCGTTGCCGTTTCGGGAGATTCGAAATATTTTGCCTTAAACATTTTTATAACCTGTGACGGTCTCGGTGTGAAAACGCCCATAATGCGGGTGTCAAACAAATCGCGGTAAACAACGGAGTTTTCACAAAGCCCTTTTTCACAGGCGTAATCGAGAATAGTTTTCAAAATCTCCTCAAGTGAATGTTCGCCGTTGCACTTTTCATCTTCAAAACCGTCAAGCGATAAAATATCAATTACTCTGTTTATGCAGTAAACTCTGTCATCATTTTCAATTAAACCTGTTTTTACGGCATAGTCGCACAAAGCGTTGATTGCCTGAAATAATGTCATTTTACAATACCTCTTCTTCTTTATTAAATCAGCCTTACCCTTACGGATAAGGCTGAAATGCTTTATAATTTACGCGGGAATAAGAACTCCGTCTTCGCCGATAATATAAGTGCTGCCGTTAAAAACTGTAGTGCCGCTTGTGTTACCGTTATTAGTCGGCGTTTGACTGTTTGTGGGCGTCTGGTTATTGGTAGGAGTCTGGTTATTGGTAGGTGTCTGATTGTTTGTGGGAGTCTGATTATTCTCTGTGGGAGTCTGGTTGCTTGTAGGCTCAGTCGGGCCGGGATCATCTTTGTTGTCATCAATATTGATAACATCATCCGGTTTTTCGGTAGTTGATTTTTTAGTGGTAGGCTTTGCTGTTGTTTTCTTTGTTCCGCTGCCGCCGCTGTACCTTCTGGTGGTGTTGTAGTAATAACGCCTTGTTGTTACGGCCTGCGTTGTTGACTCTTCGGTTTCGGATTCGGTTTCTGTCTCGGATTCCGTTTCGGTTTCTGTTTCGGTAAGCTCTGTAACCGTGAATTCATAAACCGATTGAGTCATTGTGGTTGAAGTTAAAGCCTCTTTCGCGGCTCTGCGGGAAGAAATAATGGATTTAACGCCGAAAGCTATAAGCACCATAAGCGCCGCGGCAAGAAGAATAATGCCTGCCATAAACAGTATTTTTTTAGCGCCGCTGTTGTCATCTTCATCATCATCGCCGTCGTTATCACTCAACGCGGCAAGCGCGGCGTTACGGTCGGCTGTTCTGCCGTAGTTTGACTGATATTCTTCTGAATAATCGGCATCGGATGAACCGATTACAGATTGAGCGAGAGGAGCGAAAGTGCCGGCGGGCTGTTCGGTTTTAAGATAAACAGCGATAACCGAAACATTGTCGTTTCCGCCGTTGCGAAGCGCGGTTTTAACAAGCCTGCTCGCGGCTTCCTGCGGATTTTCGCAGGCTCCTATAATAGAAGAAATATCCTCATCATTAACAAGATCCGAAAGACCGTCGGAGCAAATAAGAAGAACATCGCCGTCCTGCGAATCCTCTATAACGCTCACACCGGGTGAAAGCGGGGCTTCATCCGGGAAAATGCCGAGATTTCGCGAGTTGGAATCATCGGTAAGCTGCTCAAGGTTTCCGTCTGAAAATCTGTATATTCTGCTGTTGCCGACATTGACGCAAACTATTTTGCCTTTAATGGCATAAACCGCGGCAACCGTAGTTCCGATTCTGTTGCCGGTTTTTGAAATCTCATCGCAAATCTTCTGATTGGCGTCGCGAAGGCAGTTCGCGAGAGGGCCGCTGAAATCATCACCGGCATCGGTAACATACTTGGCGTACTCAATTATTGAACGGCACGCAATATCGGAAGCTGTTTCGCCGCCCATACCGTCGCAAACAGCCAAATAGAACGGTTCATAAACATTGTGCATATAGGCGGAACCTTTTTTAAGCTCACCTGTAGCCGTGGTTCTGCCGTTAAGAACAAAATTGTCATCATTTTCTTTAAGAACATTGCCCGCATGCGTCACAGCGCAAACGGCAGCTTTTAATTTAATCATCAATTACTCTCCCTTCGGATATTTATGATTAAAAATATTACAAATTATTATACAATAGTATTATATAATTTGTCAATCTTTAATAATCTGTTGAGAGTTCTTTCTCCCTTTCAATAAGAGTCCAGGTGGCTTTAATGAGATGGCTGAACTCAGGCTTCGCAAGCTCTCCGCAAATAAAGCTCTGCCTCGGTGAATTTATATCCTCACCGGAAATCTCAAAAAAGCCGAATTTTTTGCATAATTCCATTACTCTTTTAAGCTGCTCCGGTGTGTTTCTTGACGGCATATAAGTTACCGCGTCAACATTTTGCTGCCTCAGTATTTCAAAAAGTTCTTCGAGATAATCGTCTTCAAATTTCTGAGCGATTTTATCACCCGTTACACTGTTTGTAACATCACCGAGATAGGCGTAGCAAAGAAGGGCATCGATTCTTTTCGCAAGCGCCGAAAGCTCTGAAATATGCAAAAGCTCCTCATCGGCATCAACATAAATTTTTTTGATAAACGCGCCTTTGAGAATTCCGAGCAAATCATAGGTAAAATAGCCGCTGCGCGTGTCATTCATCTGATTTTTCTGCTTTTCCGAAAGAGGAACGCCGAGTTCATTCTCAAGAAACGCGGCTGTATTACGCGGATATTTTTCGGCAATTTTAAGCGCCAGAGCGTAAAGAATATGCCTTTCGGTAACACTTCCGCCCTCGGAATAATTTGACAGAGGAATAACATCTTTTTCAAAATTAAGAATTATTCCGCAGCCTGAAACAAGAGCGTTGATATTTTCAACCATTTTTTTGTTGCGAATATTTCTTTTTTCTCTGAGAGGGGCAAAAAAGTCATTCAGATATTCTATATTCTGATGCGGTACCCCGTGCAAAGCCATATACGCCACGCTTTTCTGATCCGGGTTGTTTACTCTTTTGCCTTCAAGAGCGGTTCCCGTAAGGCTAACCCTGCACTCAAGGCCGATTGTTGTGGCTACACCCGCCGTTTTGCCTGCCTCAATGAACTCCCGCGCTCCGGAAATGGAATCGTGATCCATAATACCGGCCGTCGCAAGACCCGCCTGCCTTGCGAAAAAAACAGCGGCAGTCGGTGAATACGGCGAAAAAGAATATTTGGTGTGAATATGGTTGTTGGCGTATTCATTTAAAACCGGAGGTTTTTCTTTTTCATTTGAAATAACAGCTTTTAATTCAGCGAGCCTTTGCTCTGCCGAGGCGGAATTCAGCCTTTTTAAAATCTCATTATCCATAATTTAACCCTCTGTTTAAGCAAGCATTACCTGACCGCCGGTAACGGGAACAGCCTGGCCTGTTTCAAACTGCTGTTCAACGCAGTAAATAACGGCTTTGGCAACATCCGACGGAAGACACCCTCTGTTATTGATAGGCTGTTTCGCAAGGTAAAAAGCTTTAACATCATCAACCGTTTTCGCTCCGGGAACCTTGCCTGCATTTAAGAACTGAACAAAAAGACCTTTTTCAGGGTCTGACCAGAGAGGACCGTCGTAGTAATTGCCGGGGCATACGGCGTTGACTTTTATTCTGTATTGCGCAAGTTCAAGGGCAAGGCTCTGAGTAAGACCGATTCCCGCGAATTTGCTTGAGGAGTAGGCAAAATTCGCTTTTGAGCCGACAATGCCCGATTTGGAGTTTATCTGAACAATATCGCCCCAGAATTCGCCGTTCGCTTCATTTTGCGCTTTCATAATTATTGAAGCGTATTTAGCGCACAGATAAAATCCTTTATAGTTTATTTTAGCGATGCGTTCAAAGACTTCGGTGTCAAGAGTTGAAATATCGCCCGCTTTCGCAATGCCGGCGTTGGAAATAAATAAATCGAGACCGCCGAATTTCTCAACGCAAAAGCACACGGCGTTTTTTACCGATTCCTCTTCCGAAACATCGCAGGGGCAAAAAGCGGCTCTGTCGCCGAGTTTATCATTTATAAGTTTTTCGGCCGTATCTTTTTGAAAAGGCAAATCGGCAATCAAAACGCTCGCGCCCTCATTATATAAATATTCGGCAATACCCGCGCCGAAGCCCTGCGCGCCGCCTGTAACAACCGTTATTTTACCGGAAAGTCTTCCGGGGGCGAAATTTCTGTTCAGCGTGTTTTGCGCCGCGTATGTTTTTGCTTCATCTATGTTCATAACATCCTCCGTTAACTTTGTTTGCTTCGGTATGATTCAACTTCCCAGTTAACAATAAAATCCGTCAGATTTTCACTCATATTCAGCGCACCGCCGAAACTTTGCGAATAAACGGCTATTTTAACCGCGTCCTCAAAAACGGCTTTAACCGTTTCAAGTTTATTTTCATCGGTAGCGACGCAGTAAATACCTTTATTTTTGCAAATAATAACTTTAGGCAGTTTATTAAAGCGGGATTTATATTCTTCCGTTTTTTCTTCAAGCTGACCGGCGTTTTCCAGCCATAAAGGGTAAGCGTTGCAATAAACAATATGGTCGGGTGTAAACGGATTTATTATTGACAAGGCGGATTGGTAATTTTCACAGAAACTGTCAATATCACCGCTTTTTACAGCGACACAGCAGCCTCCGAAAAGTGAAATAATATCTTTGCAGAACTCATCTTCGTTGGTTTCATTAAAAACATCGGGCTTTTTTACAAGATGTTTTTCAAGCGTGTCAATAATTGAGTTAAGCTTAATTCCGAGACCTTCAACTGTATTGTCGGCTATAAAAACACCGTGGTTTTGCAAAAAAAGTATATCCGCGCTTTCGGAATACCGTTTTTCATAATCCGAAATTTTTTCATAACATATTTTTGAAAGGATATATCCCGGTTTACAGGCGTCAACCCAGATAATCTTTTCACCGAAAAGTTTTTTGGCAAGTCTTTCTCCGCCCAAAGAACAGGTAAGTCCGTTCACAACGGCGGGGTGAAGGTGCAAAACATAAGTTTGTTTGAACAGAGCGTGAAGCATAGTTTCAACGCTCGGCCGTTTATTATCATCCTCATCGCGCTTTGAAGCCATAAGGTCGGCGAGCACAAGGTCTTCTCTTTCCCTGTCATCCTGCGGATATTCTTTCTCAAATATTTGTGACAGCTTTGACAAATCAATTTCGGCAAACTGTTCGGCTTTTATGGTTGCGAGCCTCGTTCCGGAGCTTTTTACATACATAACATTGCCGTTTTTTGCGGATGTATTGCCGCCGCCCGCAAGAACCAGGTCGGTATTTCCGCCGTAAAAGTTTGAGAATTTTACAAGTTCGTCAATATTCATTTTAACCCTTCTTTTAAGGCATAATGCCCTGTGATTTCGCCCAGCCGTACCAGACTCTTAGCATATTGAGTTTTTGAGGCGCGAGAACATTGTTGCCCCTTGTTACCCAATTCATCGGAACGCCCTGCAGATTAACAAGGTATTTCGCCGTGGCGTTAAAGCCGCTGTCTATCGCGTTGTCAAGAAGAATAATATGCTCATGTGTGTGCTTTGCGGCTTCAAAATCGCCTTTGCGGACCTCATCCCAGATTTTAACAAAAAGATGCGCTCCGCAGGTTGTAGGTGTTGCAACAACTCCTCTTGCTCCGGCTACAAAAGCGTCATAAAGATAAGGCATATTTGCCTGCAAAACATTTGAATCGCCCTGATAGGCTATTTTATCTTTAATGCCTTCAATGGTGCAGGTCGTGTCTTTTATGCTCACTACCCTGCCTGTTTCAACAAGCCTGCCGTAAACCTCGCCCGCCATAAGATGCGGCTGTGTGCCCGGAAATTCATAAAGCATAATCGGCAGTTCGGTAAGGCAGCATAAATCATAAAGATATTTAAACAGCCTTTCATTATCATTGCCGTAACCTTTTGTTATAAAGACAAGGCCGTCAACACCTGTTTGTTCTATCCTTTTAACCTCTTCAACCTGTCCGTCCCACGACGGTTCAAGGTTTGCCGTGGCGAAAACGGAAATTCCGCCGGCGTTTTTAACGGCGAGTTTCGCGAGCTTTTCCCTTTCATCAAGTGTAAGCGATGACATTTCAGATGAGCCGCACACGGCGAAAAGATGCTGCGGATTTTTTGAGGCCTGCCACTGAACATACTGTTCATAAACTTTGTAATCTATGCTCTTATCTTCATTGAACGGTGTGAGTAAAAGCGAATAAACGCCTGAAAAAGAATTGAATTTTTGCATTTTTATTAACCTTCTTAAATAGATTTTGTTATGGAAAAATTGTTTAAAACATCAAACAAGCAGGTATGCCCGGTAAGGCACGCCTGCTTAAGCTTATTTTATTTGTCGCTGAGAAGTTTTGCGAGTTCTTCCATAAAAGTATTAATATCTTTAAACTGTCTGTAAACAGAGGCAAAGCGAACATAAGCGACTTCGTCGATTTTTTTAAGCTTCTCCATCGCGAGTTCACCGATGCGGTCTGATGTAACCTCGCGGTCAAGAGAATTCTGAAGAACAGCCTCTATATCGTTAACGGCCGTTTCAAGGGTTTCGAGTGAAACGGGGCGTTTTTCGCATGATTTAAGCATACCGTTAAAGAGCTTGTTTCTGTCAAAAACTTCACGAGATTTATCTTTTTTGACAACAATAACCGGCACACTCTCAATAATTTCATAAGTGGTAAATCTTTTGCCGCAACTTATGCATTCTCTGCGGCGGCGGATACGCTCACCTTCATCCGTGGGGCGCGAGTCAATAACTTTGCTTTCTTCAAAACCGCAAAAAGGACACTTCAAACAATATCACCCTTTCATGAAAAATACGCAACTTATTGCGTTATACAAATTTGATTATACCATATTTATTATGTTTTGCAAGAAAATTTTTTAAATTTAAAAATAATCGGCTTTTTTTAACTAATTTACAATTTTCACTTGTATTTATTGTTTTTTGCATTTATAATAACAACATATATAATCCGGAGCATTATTGTATTCAATTTATAATGCTCTTCCGAAAGAAGGCGGAGTGAATTATGCTCGGCTCCTATGTCAGAGTTAAGGTTACCAACCCTATTCATTCCCTGAACACGCAATTCGGATTTGATTACAAGCTGAACTACGGCACCATTGAAGGCAAAAAAGTTTTCGGCTCCTCCCCTGCCTGCGCTTATATTCTCGGCGTTAATCAGCCTGTGCGCACTTATGACGGCAGAGTTGTGGCGGTTCTCAAACGCAGCGACGGCACATCTGTTTATATCGTTTCACCCAAAAATATGAAATTTGTTTTTCATCAGATTGCCGACGCAGTCTCTTTTGCGGAAGATGAGAATAATTACAAACTCGAATGCCTTTACGAACGCTCCTGCGGAGCGGTTGTTTACCGGATTATCAACGGTGAGCTTCGCTACCTGCTGATTAAAAACCGCAGAAGCACACACTGGGGTTTCCCTAAAGGCCATAACGAAAAGGGAGAAACTTCTGAACAGACCGCCGCAAGGGAAGTTCTTGAGGAAACGGGAATACACATCAGAATCATTCCCGGTTTTGCCCTCAAATCCGAGTATTCAATTCAGGGTAAAATTGAAAAATCCGTTATTATTTTTCTCGCGTCAACCAAAGACACTCAGACGGTTATTCAAAAAGAAGAAATTGAAGATTATGTATGGCTGAGTTATGATAAAGCCATACAAACCCTTAAATTCATAAATGACCGTAATATTCTGAGAAACGCTGATGAATTTATTGCGCGCCATAATCTTGTTACATTATGATAAGGCTGCGTTTCGCATTCGGAAAGGTGGGAATGTGATTGGCAGAATATATTGCCGATGCGGCAGTTTCGGCGTTCGGGGGAAAATTTCCCAATGAGTTAATTGTTTTTCTCATCTCAATGCTTCCGATTGTCGAACTCAGAGGCGGAATGTTTGCGGCAAAGCTTTTTGAAATCGATTTTTTTAAAGCGTTTTTAATATGTTATACCGGTAATATGCTTCCGGTACCGTTTATACTTTTATTTATCCGCAAAATTTTCGGCTTTTTGAAAAAAAAGAAAAAGTTCTCGGCTCTTATTAAAAAGCTTGAAGATAAAACCTATCTTAAAAGTGATAAAGCCCTTCGCTGGAAGGGCCTCGGTTTACTTTTTTTTGTTGCCGTTCCGGTTCCCGGAACAGGCGGATGGACCGGTTCGCTTATCGCCGCGCTGCTTGAAATGAAAATCAGATTTTCTTTCCCGTTAATCGCTCTCGGAGTATTTATCGCCGATTTGATTATGGGAGGATTGCTTTACGGCATTCTCGGTTCTGTTGTTTAAAGAATTAAAAAGAGAAGGTTTCGCGCCTTCTCTTTTTTTATGCATTATAATATTTAAAAATCGGAAGCAAGGTGTTTACAACAATTTCCGCGTTCAGCTTAGTGTTTTCGTTTGCCCATTTAAGTATCTCATTTTTTACTCCGCCAACGGCAAAAACCAAAACATAATTCGCTTCCTCATCGGATGATATTCGACAGTTATCTCGCAACAACGCGTAAGCGTCGTTTCTGTATTTATTTGAAATTCTGTTCATAACGCCGTTGTAAACGGGATTAAATGAAATGATACCCGTATAATAATCCCTGTCTTCTTCCAAATATTTAAAAACATTCGAAATAAGGGCGAAAATGCAATCGGGGTTTGAATATATTTCGCAATGCTCGCCGATTATTCTGACGAGGCGGTTGTATTCATCATCAATAATCTGGTTAATTACATCATCAAGAGATTTATAATGTGAATAAAATGTGCCTCTGCTTATGCCCGAAGTGTCTATAACCTCAGTAACGGTAATTTTTTCAAAATCCTTTTTCGCAACAAGATTCATCAAAGCGTGCTTAATAAAAATTTTGGATCTCACCGCGCTTTTGTACTCCTGCTTTGCCATACTGTTTTCACCTCGGTTTTTTCATAAGTTTTTTTACATTATATATGTTAATTTCTTTTTTGTCAATAAAAAAAGGCGAAATTACGGCTTTTTAATAAATTGTTTACAATTCGCTGTTGATATGTCAGCTTTTTTCACTCAATATTTTTTCGTAGCAGGCAATCTTTATGCAAACACAAAGAATTTCAACGGCAAGCGAAAGGTCATCAACCGAAGGGTATGTCGGAGCAATTCTTATATTGCGGTCATCCGGGTCAATTCCGTATGGGAATGTCGCTCCGGCGTCTGTAAGTTTCACACCGGCATCGGAACAAAGGCTTACAACCCTTTTGGCGCATCCGTTTAAAACATTGAGGCTGATAAAGTATCCGCCTTTCGGGCAGGTCCAGTCGCTTATGCCTTTGCCTTTCAGGTATTTATCGAAAGCGTCAAGAATCAGTTCAAATTTGGGTCTTATTATTTCCGCGTGTTTTTTCATATGATTGTGAATGCCCTGCGCGTCTTTGAAAAAATGCGCGTGACGCAGCATATTCATTTTATCATGACCGATTGTCTGAATAGTCATTCTTGTTTTAATTTCGGCTATATTTTCATCCGAAGCGGCAAGCACCGCGACGCCCGAACCGGGGAATGTAATTTTTGATGTTGAAACAACTTCAATAAAGTGATCCTCTGTGCCGTATTCTTTGCAAACATCAAATATATTGAGAAGGCGGTCGTCTTCATCATAAAGCGGATGAACAAAATAAGCGTTATCCCAGATCACCCTGAAATCCTCAGCGGCGGGTTTAAGCGATGCAAATCTTTTGACAACACTGTCGCTGTAAGTAATGCCGTTGGGGTTTGAATATTTAGGCACACAGAAAACGCCCTTGACATTCTCATCTTTTATGTATTCCTCAATCATATCCATATCCGGGCCTTCATCGTTCATCGGGATATTAATCATCTCAATGCCGAAAAGCTCGCAAATTGAAAAATGTCTGTCATAGCCGGGAACAGGGCAAAGGAATTTTACTTTATCCAGCTTGCACCAAGGGGTTTTGCCGGACGCTCCGAAAAGCATACACTGCGAAATATAATCAAACATTACATTAAGGCTTGAATTGCCGAAAATAATAAGGTTCTTTTTCGGCACCTCAAGCAATTCCGAAAAAATCGATTTACATTCATCAATCCCGTCAAGAAGGCCGTAGCTGCGGCAGTCAATGCCGCTCTTGCTTAAAAAGTTGCCCATATATTTCTGTTCAAGTATTTCGCCCGAAAGTTTGAGCTGCATAGCTCCGGGTTTGCCCCTTGACATATCAAGATGCCTGTTCATCGATTTGAAAGTTTCATATTCTTCATACAGCGCGCTGAGGTGTTCCTTTAACTCATCTGCGGTAAGATTATGCATATCCATTTCAAATTTCCTCCAAAATCAAGAGAATTATGTGTTTAATATTATATTATCGGCCTCGATTTTGCAAGTTTTTTTGACGCAACTTGCAAAATTCTTTATATTCAACTAAAAATCACAAATCAGACAGTCAAATTTGTGCAACCTGACTTTATTTACATTCAATAAAGAAAAGACAATAAATAGATTGATTTTTAATATATAAATATGATATTATAAATTAAATATTTTCTGGATGTGTTCATTATGAAAAAAATTCTTGTTGCCGATGATGAATCATTAATCCGCAGGCTGATTTGTGATTTTCTTCATAAAAGCGGCTATTTGACTGTTGAAGCCGAAAACGGCTCAAAAGCCTTGGAAGCGTTTGAAAACAATCCGGACACCGCTCTTGCCGTTCTTGATATTATGATGCCCGAGAAAGACGGCTGGGAGGTATGCGCCGCCATAAGAGAAAAATCGGATATACCGATTATTTTACTTACCGCGAGAAGTCAGGAATTTGACCAGCTGAAAGGCTTTGAAGCGGGTTGTGATGAATATGTTACCAAGCCATTCAGCCCCGGTGTTCTTGTTAAAAGAATTGAGGCACTGCTGAAAAGAACAGAAAACACAGGGCCTTTAAATTCCGATGATTTTATCATTATCGGCTCCTTGAAAATCAACAAACCCGCTCACGAAGTTACTTTGAACGGCAGTGCGGTTGAATTCACAATCAAAGAATACAGTATTCTTGTTAAGCTTGCCGAAAATCCGGGCAGAACATTTTCAAGAGATCAGCTTCTTGACGATATTTGGGGGTTGGATTTTGTCGGAGACGCCCGCACTGTTGACTCCCATGTGGCCAGACTCAGAACCAAGCTCGGCGAATGGGGAGAAACCCACCTTAAAACAATTTACGGAATCGGCTATAAAATTGAGGTAAACAAAAATTGAAAAAAGCTCAGAAAAAACGCCCTGTATTAAACAGAATAAGAACAAAAATGTTTATCTCGCTTTTCGCGATACTTACGGTTTTTTTCGGTGTAATCTGTTTTGTCGCGGGTCCCGCTCTCTCCACGGTGTTGATTTATCAGACATATAACGATCTGATTGATATTTCAAATTCCATCGACAGGGTTTCTCCCGGCAGCTCCACCTATTATTTTGACCTTTACTCAATAGCCGTAAACAATAATATCAGCTTTGAGCTTATAAACGCCGACGGCACAATCGCTTACCAGTCATCCGACGGTTACTCGGCGCAAAGCAGCGTGCATATCTATTCCTCAAGCTCTTCGGATTCGGAATACAGTCAGACCGAAAATGTAACAACTTACAACTATGACAGCGGTAACACCGCGACTTATGAAAGAAGAAGAAAAATAGCAACAAGCGCCGAGTATCTTGTTTATTCCGACACGCTTTCATCCAATGAAACCGTTCATATTTTCTCATCGGTTGCCGTTATTGACAGCAATGTCAGAGTTGCCACGCGCGTTTTTATAATGATTTGCGTCTTCATAGCGCTCATTATGCTTTTATTTGTTTACAGGTATATCCACCGTTTTACAAAACCTCTTGAAGAAATGAGCGACATAACCAAAGATATGTCAAACTTGAATTTCGCGAGAAAGTGTAAGCCCTACAGCAATGATGAGATAGGTGAGCTCGGCGACAGCATCAATGTTCTTTCCACAACTCTTGACACAACCTTGCGTGATTTAAGGCAGAAAAACCTTCAGCTTGAAGCCGATATTGAGCACAGGCGTGAGTTCATCAGTAATGTTTCACACGAGCTGAAAACTCCCATAGCGATTATTTCGGGCTACGCGGAAGGTCTTTCATCCGGAATAAGCGACGACCCTCAGGTTATTAAAGAATACTGCGATATAATCAGTGAAGAAAGCAAAAAGATGAACGGTCTTGTTGTTGACCTGCTTGAGCTTTCAAAGCTTGAAAACATTACGGAAACCTTTAATCCCGTAAATTATAATATCGGTGAACAGATAGCTGTTGTTATTTCGCATTTTTCACTGCTTATTTCTGACAAAAACATCAGTCTGACCAATAACATACCTTCTGACTTATTCTGCTATGCCGAAAAAGATAAAATTGAGATTATTCTGAAAAACTATATTTCAAACGCCGTTTCACACTGCAAAAATGAAATGAGGATATGTTTTGATTATGAAGAACTCAGCGACAGATATGTTATTAAAGTTTTCAACACCGGCGACAACATTGACGAAAGCGATATAAACAGAATCTGGGAGAGTTTTTACCGCGCCGACAAAGCGCATTCCAGAAACGAAAACAGATTCGGGCTCGGGCTGTCTATAGTCAAAGCTATTGCCGATAAGCACGCGATGAACTGCTCTGTTCACAATGAACCGGACGGCGTTACATTTGATTTTGAAGTCTCCAAACCCATAAATCTCTGAGGAATTAAAATGCGTTTTACAAAATCCGTAAAATCCGAATATACAATTTTCAAGGCGATAACCGCGCTGCTGTTGTTATTAATTATTCCGGCTGTTTTCTGCGGGTGTAAAATGACAAAAAGCAAAAATGTTGTTGTGCTCAACACAATCTCGGATGTTTCCGAAAATTATGAGATACACTGCTCAAGAGAAGACAATCTCAAAGCACATCCTGTTTTGTCATCCGGTTTTATAGAACTTGCCGTTGACACCGAAAACTGCTCTTTTTCAATAAAGCACAAAGACGAAACCTCGGGCGGTGATTATTATTGGAGCGCCCTGCCTGTTTTGGCCGAGGGAAAATACGCCGGTAAAGACACAAAAGACGCAAGTGTTGTAAGCATTGAGGTTTTGGGCGGAACCGATTTATATTCACTTAACTCACAGGATAATTCCGTCGAATATAAAAAAGCGTTTTATGATTTGATTGATAACGGCGCGGTTTTCACTTATAATATTTATGCCAATAAAGAAACGGCCGATAAACCCGTTTTATCCGAAAGCGACATAGCCTTCAGCGTCAGACTGACCGTAACGCTTTCCGACGGCAGTATGTATGTAAACTGTGAACACAAAAACCTTTCAGGCAACAAAAACGCTAAAATCACCAAAATCAACATTTTAAACTGGTTCGGCGCATATAACACATCCGATAATGATGACTTTTTATTTGTGCCTGACGGTTGCGGCGCCGTAATAAAAACGGCGGTTAAAGATGACTCGTTTGAAAAACTTACTTTTTCGGTTTACGGCAGTGATATTTCAGTAAACAGCAACGCAGGCAATGTCGCGCTGTTCCCGGCATACGGAATGAAGCATTCATCACGCGCCTTTGTAGCGCTGATTACCAAAGGCGACAGTGTTGCGGAAATTTATGCCGATAAAGCGACATCCGGTAATAAATACAACACTGTCAGCTCGGGCTTCAATATTACGCCTTATATTTATGACGGCAAAACTCTTACCGTTTCCCGTAACAGCTACCCCGACAGCGGCGGAATTGAAATCTGTTACAGGTTTTTATCGGGCAGCAACGCCGACTGTTCGGGTCTTGCCTCCGCCTGTCGCGAACAGTTAATCAGAAACTCCGTTATTTCCACAAGAAGCATAAGGAACAGCGGCGTTTTACCGTTTAATCTTTCTGTTATAGCAACCGGATACGCTTCATTCAAAGATGTTTTTACAATTCCTGTCAGCGTAACCGATACCGAACAGGCATCCGATATGGTAACCAGAATGAAGAACAAAGGAATTAATAATATTAATTTGCGTTATATCGGTGCTTTCAGCGGAGGAATAAACCAGAAAGATATTTCAAATTCATCTCTTTTGCGCAAACTCGGTTCAAAAAACGATTTCAGGGATTTATATACTTATATAGATACTCAGAATATGAATCTGTTTTTGGATATAAATCTTCTTGAAGCTTCAAATGGGCTGTCAAAGCGCGAAAAAGCAGTTTCAATTTACGGCAAACATCTTGAAAACAGTGTTGAAAATCCGTTTGCCCAATTCAGCCCTGCGGATTATTTCTCAAAAGAGTACCGTGCGCCGTCAACTCTCCCCGAGCTTACCGAAAAAATACTGATAAACACAAGAAACTGCAGTTTTTCGGGCTTTTGTTTAAATGACATCGGCTCGTTGCTTTACTCCGATTTTTCAACAGACGGATATGACAGGGCAACAGTGCGTCAGCTTATTACCCAGGCTGTTACGCCTTTAACAACTAACAAAACAACAATGGTTGACACCGGCAACATTTACATGCTTAAAAACGCCGATATTGTTGTTAATATGCCTCTCTCAACTCAGGTAACACCTACAGGAGCGTATGAAGCAGTGCCGTTTCTTCAGATGCTTGTTCACGGCACCGTTGATTATTCGGGAGAGCCTATCAATCTCAGTGTAAATTCTGAGGAAACAATGCTTAAATATATTGAATACGGCGCATGCCCTCATTTTGAATGGGGTTATAATCCCCTTGATGAAAAAGATGAAAAGTATTATTATGACGGCTGGGTAAACACGGCATCGGAGTTTTATGAAAAAGCCAATTCGGTGCTTTACGATTTAAGGAGCGTCAGAATCACCGAGCATTCAATGGTAAGCGACGGCGTTTTTCTGACACAATATGAAAACGGCTCCATGATTTACGTAAACTATACCGATAAAGACTACACCGTTTCCGGCGTGGTTGTCGGTTCAAGAGATTTTGAAAGAATCAATTAAATTCAGGAGGTTTAAGATATGCCATATATCTGCACAACAACAAATGTCGGCATTTCAGCCGAAAAAGAAAAGGTGTTAAAGCAAAAACTCGGTAAAGCCATTGAATTGCTGCCGGGTAAGAGCGAAAGATGGCTTATGCTCTCTTTTGTTCCGGAGACAAAAATGTATTTTCACGGTGACTCTGACAATATGGCGTTTGTTGATGTCAGTATTTTCGGCAAATCATCACCGCAGAACTATCAATCACTCACATCCGAAATCACAAAAATCTTAAATGAGGAACTCGGTATTGAAAAAGACTGTATATATGTAAAATATGAAGAGAGCTCTTACTGGGGCTGGAACAGCTCTAATTTCTGATAAATAAAATATGAGCATAAAAAAGCATGAGCTTGTTTTAGCCGCGCTCGGTTTGATTTTAACAGGCGTGATTATTATTTGCGCCGCTTTTGACACACCCGGATTAAAAGCGGAAGAAAAAAGCGACTATGATGTTGTTGTTATTAATCAGGAAACTCAAACAGAAGTGATTGTTGATAAATATCTTCCGGACGGTGAGTATTCAACAGATTTAACCGAAACACAATTTAATGAGAGCAATCTCAAAATCAACATCAACACCGCGTCCGCCGAGGAATTGACCGCGTTAAACAATATCGGTGCTCAGCGTGCCGCCGACATAATCGCTTACAGAGAGCAGTATAACGGTTTTGACACCGTTGAAGAACTTACAAACATCTACGGTATAGGCGAAACAACGCTTGAACAGATCAGGGATTACATTACAGTTGAATAGAATGAAAGGATTTGATTTAAATTGGAAAACACAAAATTTTCGCAGTTATATAAAACACCCGAAGAATTTGACGGCAAAACCGTTTCGGTATGCGGTTGGGTCAAAACAATCCGGGACTCAAAAAACATCGGCTTTATCGCTCTTAACGACGGCTCCTGTTTCAACAATGTTCAGATTGTATTTGAAACAGATAAAATCCCGAATTATAAAGAAATAGCAAAGCAGAATGTCGGAGCGGCGCTTAATGTTACCGGCAGATTTATTCTTACCCCCGACGCGGGTCAGCCGTTTGAGATAAACGCCGATGATATTTCCGTTGCGGCCGCATCATCACCCGACTATCCCCTTCAGAAAAAGCGGCATTCGCTCGAATATCTTCGCACAATTTCACATATCAGACCTCGCGCCAACATTTACAGCGCCGCGTTCCGTGTTCGTTCGCAGGCCGCTTTTGCCATTCACCGGTTTTTCAACTCGCAGGGATTTGTTTACGCTCACACTCCCCTGATTTCCTGCAGTGACTGTGAAGGCGCGGGTGAAATGTTCCGTGTAACAACTCTTGACCTTGAAAACATACCGAGAGATGAAAACGGAGAAATTGATTATTCTCAGGATTTCTTTCAGAAACAGGCATATCTTACGGTATCCGGTCAGCTTCAGGCTGAGGCAATGGCTCTGGCTTTCGGCAATGTTTACACCTTCGGACCTACATTCCGCGCTGAAAAATCCTATACACAGCGTCATGCCGCGGAATTCTGGATGGTTGAACCCGAAATGGCGTTTACAGACCTTAACGGCGATATGGAAAACGCCGAAGCTATGATAAAATATGTTATAAAATATGTTATGGATACCTGCCCTCAGGAGCTCGCTTTTTTCAATCAGTTTGTGGATAAAGGACTTATCGACAGGCTGAATTCCGTAGTCAATTCAGAATTCGGCAGAATTACATATACCGAAGCTGTTAAGATTCTTGAGGAGAACAATGATAATTTTGATTATAAAGTAAGCTGGGGCTGCGACCTTCAGACCGAACATGAAAGATACCTTACGGAACAGGTTTTCAAGCGCCCTGTTTTTGTCACAGATTACCCTAAAGAAATCAAAGCGTTTTATATGCGGCTTAATGATGACGGCAAAACAGTTGCCGCGATGGACTGCCTTGTTATGGGCATAGGCGAAATCATAGGCGGCAGCCAAAGAGAGGAAAGGCTTGAGCTTCTTGAAAAGAGAATTGAAGAATTAGGTCTTGAGAAAGACAGCTATGAATGGTACCTTGACCTTCGCAGATACGGCGGAGTAAAACACAGCGGTTACGGCCTCGGCTTTGAAAGGCTTGTAATGTACCTCACCGGCATTTCAAACATCAGAGATGTTCTGCCTTTCCCGAGAACAACCGGTTCAGCCGATCTTTAAAAAAACGGAGCTTACGGAAGAAAAACCGTAAGCTCTTAAAAATTTTGATTTATAATTTATTGTTTATTATAATATTTTTCAGTCGCTGTAAAATATGACCTTATATAACCGTCAGATGATAAAAACACAATCTCACCCGTTGATTTAATAAAATAAACCGTGTCGCCGTCGTTGTCATCACTTTCAGGCTTGCTCAACGCGTTGGGGTTTGTTATAACCGCCGAAGCCGCGGCTTCATAAGCCTCTTTTGATGAAAACCCCATTTCAATACCGTGCTTTTCATAGTGCGATGTGAGCAGCTTATTGTTACGGAACCTGTAGCCGTAAGCCTGAGTATAAACAGGCTGTGTGTAATAATATGTTTCGTAAGCTGTTGCGGCAGGTTGAGTATAATCTGTTAAAATCTCTGTTATTTCTTTTGTTTCCGGTTCGGATTCGATTGCTGTGATTTTTTGTGTTTGCCCGGCTGTCACAAGTTGATTAAAAGTTACATCCTCATTCCGCTCATTGTCGGTATTTTTAAAATATTTGCCGGCAAAAACAGCGATTATAATAAGAGGAACAAGGCAAATCAAGGCAATAACAGTCTTAAAATTCCTTTTGCCCGAGGAAGCCGGCGGCACATATATAACGGACTTATTGCTTCGCCTGAAATCCTGTTTTTTATTTTCAGTTAAACCGGTATTAAACCTGTTTTTTTCAGAGGAAGTGTTGTCTGAAGCCTTTTTTCCGCTGACGGAATTGTTTTTATTATTGTTTATTTTTCTGCATTCTTTACATCTTTTGGGCAAACTCAAACCTTTACTTTTATAAAACTCAATTTCACCCTCGGTAAGATTAAATTTCTTTCCGCACTGCTTGCACTGACAAATCATAAAGATAACCTCATTGAGTAATTTTGAACAGATTTTAATATATTTTCCTTTATTTTTCAATATTTTCTAAGAATATATTGTAT
>R25__coassemble_434_pt1 | contig 24985 bp, 21 predicted proteins | sample R25__metabat2_low_PE_027 | metagenome-assembled genome bin R25 | reverse complement strand
CGCTGCCGTGCTGACCGGGTGTTCTTTCAATTCCGTCAACCCCGGTTATCGTGGGCGTGTCGGCCTTGACCTTTAACCCGGCAATACTGCCGAGGCAGGCAACCGTGCCGATAAGCAGCGCGACTGCGAGCACCAAGCTTATCGCCTTTTTGAATGTTGACATTTTTTTTCCTCCTTGTTGGTTTCGCTTTGAAAAGCGCTGTGCCGAAGGGGCACAAATCCATAATATGCAGTGTAATTATCGCACAAAAAAAAGAGAAAATCAACAGCCTTTATAAAAATAAATAATTATAAAGCCAAAGACTGTTGATTTTAACCAAATATTCTGTTTTGTTTTTGTGCAACAGCAACAGGTCTTTACTGTTGCTGACTGTTTTGTCTCTCCGCCGTTTTCGCGGCAAAAGCGGAACAGGCTTTTTCTCCTTTTGCGGCAGCCTTTTTTATGACCGAATTGTTTTTTACGGTTTGATTGTCTTTGAAATTCTCAAGGCTTTCATAATAACTCCCATAAGCTTCATCCGCAAGCTCTTCGCGGATTGTCACGAAGGCATTTATATCGCCCTCGTTCACCCCGTCAAAATAGTAAAGCCCGAATCCGGTGCCGCTCTCAAGCACTTCGTAATCACCCTTTTTTCTGTCGGGTGAAAGCATCCACCGCGCTGTTTCGTAATCCATTTCGGAAGCATATACATTTTCGCGCCTGCCTCTTGTGTCATACGAAAGCGGGCTTTCGTTGTAATTGTCGGCGATTTCTTTCATGATTTCAAGCGACCCGTTGTTTCTTTTAAGCAGATTGTACTGACGCTGAGCAGTCGCTTTCGCTCCCTCCGATTCGCTCTCGCTTTGAGCCGGAAGTGAATTGATGTTAAAAAGAGTCAGTGATTCGTAAAAATTCACACTGTCCGGCGAATATTGGGGCTTTTCAACAAAAATCAGGCAGTTGTATATTATGCCTTTTATTACCTCAACATCCCCTTCTTTTCTGCCGGGAGCGAAACACCATTCGGCTATACTCTCGCCGAAAAGCTGTTCAAGCCTGCCGTAGGTGATAAAATGGCGCCTTGTTTCCTCTTCCTGCATACTTTCGTAATCATCCATATACGCCGAAAAATAATCCGCTCCGAATTTGTAGAAGCTCTCAAGGTCTTTCACCTCTTTTTTCGCGCGCTTCACGCCCTCGTCATCATCGGGGAATATGGTGAAAATACGCACATCGACATAGTTATACGCCGACGGGTTTTTTTCATATACCGCTTTAACCTCGCTGTCCTCCGTTTTTGCGTCAAACGCGGATTTAACCGCTTTTTCATATTCGTCGGCATAGCCCCTGATAATCAGATTTCTGATATAAAGGTCAGCCGTTGCGCCCTCAAAATAACTTCCCGAAAGCTCCTCATCCGGCGTAATCTTCTTGCTCTCGGCGTTGCTTATTATGCTTTTTTTCAGGTCCGCAAGCTCCGTCACAAGGTCATCGGATGGCAGAAAGCCGTTTTCGAGAGCGTCACGGAACAGCAGGTACCTTCTTTGCAGTTCATCGGCTGTCGCCTCGGTAAGTCTGGTATCCCAGTTATAGCCGGTTGAGCCGTATTCCTGCGCGGACGGTGCGGCCGTCGCTTCGGGTGTAAAGCCGTTCGGGTCGCCTATCTCGCCGTCAATCGCGTAGATGAACATATCAAAATACACCATTCCGAACTCAATTTCCGAAATGTCACTGTCACCCACCTTAAGGGCGGTGCCGTATTTTCTGCAGGCTTTCGCGCTGTCTTTTTCCGCCTGCGTGAGAATCTCCTCAAACGCGCCCGGCACCTTATAACCGTTGAACTGAGCCGTTTCATAGCTGATTTCCGCCGGCGTTATGTCAACGCTCTGCTTTTCACCGGAGCCGCCGCCTGTTACCGTTTTATCCGTTTTTTTCGGCTTATACCAAAAGAGATACCCGGAAACAAGCACAGCCGCCGCGACAATCACGGCAACAGCGGCAACAATAATTTTTTCAGCTTTTGATTTACCTTTTGCCATAAACTCTCCGCTTATTTTACAAAGCGGGCGCAAGGGCAGTCACTCATAAAACAGTAATGCCTCAAAGAGCGACCTTCGCACATATTTGCAGGTATTCCTCATCGTCATAACCCGCAAATATGCACAAATTTCATCTCTTTGAGGTGCGAAGCAGTTTTCACGCAAAAAAAGAGCCGCAGAACAAGGAAGATTTGTGAGAGCATACTTGATGTCCGGTAAGCAAATCTGACAATGTTATGCGGCTTTTGGTTTGATGCGAAAACCAATACCGGTTTATGAGTTACTGCCCAATCGCACCCGCCGTCTTTTTTCAGTATGAATCTTCTCAGATTCTCGCGACGCCGCTGTCTCTCGCGGCCTGAGCAACAGCCGCCGCCACCGCGGGACCTACTCTGGGGTCGAACGCCTTGGGAATGATGTAATCCTCGCTGAGTTCATCATCCGAGATAAGGTTGGCGAGAGCGTGTGACGCCGCCATCTTCATCTCTTCGTTAATGTCGCTTGCGCGAACATCAAATGTGCCCCTGAAAATGCCGGGGAAGGCGAGAACATTGTTAATCTGGTTCGGGAAGTCGCTTCTGCCCGTGGATATAACCCTCGCTCCGCCCGCTTTCGCGTCATCGGGGAAGATTTCGGGAGTCGGGTTGGCGCAGGCGAAAACAATGGCGTCTTTGTTCATGGTTTTAACCATCTCTGTTGTAACGGTGCCGGGTGCCGAAACGCCGATAAATATATCCGCGCCCTTGATAACATCGGCAAGTGTGCCTTTTTCGCCGTTGAGGTTTGTAACCTCCGCCATTTCTTCCTTAATCCAGTTGAGGCCGTCTCTGCCTTTGTAAATAGCGCCTTTTCTGTCGGTCATAACAATATTTTTGAAGCCCGCCGAAAGAAGGAGCTTGGTGATTGAAATAGCCGCCGCGCCGGCGCCGGATGTAACAACCTTAACATCCTCCATCTTTTTGCCAACGACTTTGAGAGCGTTGATAAGGCCGGCAAGAGTAATAATCGCCGTGCCGTGCTGGTCATCATGGAAAATGGGAATGTCGCACTTCTCTTTGAGCTTGCGCTCGATTTCAAAGCAGCGGGGGGCGGCAATATCCTCAAGGTTTATTCCTCCGAAGGAGCCGGACATAAGGTAAACCGCGTTTACAAATTCGTCAACATCCTTTGTTTTGACGCAGAGCGGGAAGGCGTCAACGCCGCCGAAAGCTTTGAAAAGAACGCACTTACCCTCCATAACGGGCATACCGGCTTCGGGGCCGATGTCGCCGAGGCCCAAAACAGCCGTGCCGTCGGTGATAACGGCGCAGAGGTTGTGCCTTCTGGTAAGTTCATAGCTCTTTGAAGGGTCCTTCTGTATTTCAAGGCAGGGCTGAGCAACACCCGGTGTGTAAGCGAGTGAAAGGTCATCCTTGCTCGCTACGGGAACGGTTGCTATAACCTCGATTTTGCCTTTCCATTCTTCATGAAGGCGTAATGATTCTTTTGCGTAGTCCATTGTGTTTCTCCTTATATTAACTTTTATTTTGTGCTGTTTATTGTTTTTTATTAAGGCCTTGCCCAGTCGCGTGAGCGGTCAACCGCTCTCTTCCAGCCCGCGTAAAGTTCGTTGCGCTTTTCGAGAGGCATCTTGGGAGTGAAAACCTTGTCAATCTCTCTGTTTGAGATGATTTCTTCTTTGTTTTTCCAGAAGCCGACTGCGAGACCCGCCATATACGCCGCGCCGAGCGCCGTTGTTTCAACCGTCTTCGGGCGAACCACCATGCAGCGGATAAGGTCGGACTGAATCTGCATCATTATATTGCTTACGGACGCGCCGCCGTCAACGCGCAGTTCGGTGAAGTTAATGCCGGAATCCTCTTTCATCGCTTCAAGAAGATCGGTCATCTGATAGGCGATTGCCTCAAGCACGCTTCTCGCTATATGAGCGCGGTTCACGCCTCGTGTAAGGCCGACTATCGCGCCTCTCGCGTACATATCCCAGTAAGGCGCGCCCAAGCCCGTGAAGGCGGGAACAAAATAGATTCCGTTGGCGTCGGGAACGCTCTCGGCAAGCTCGTCGCAGCGTCTCGCGGTGTTGATAAGGCCGAGTTCATCGCGCAGCCATTTGATTACGGAGCCCGCGTTGAATGCGGAGCCCTCAACATCATACTCAACCTCATCGCCTATTCCCCACGCGACGCCGGTAAGTAGCTTTTTGCGTGATTTTGTGCGGGTTTTGCCCGTGTTCATAAGCAGGAAGCAGCCTGTGCCGTAGGTGTTTTTCGCCTGACCCGCCTCAAAGCAGCACTGGCCGAAAAGAGCCGCCTGCTGGTCGCCGATGGCACCGCTTATCGGGACGCCCTCAAGATCTTCAAGCCCGACAATGCCGCCCGCCACCTTGCCGTAAACCTTGCTTGAAGGCACCGGCTCGGGCAGTATGCTCATCGGGATACCGAGCTTTTCGCAAAGCGTTTCATCCCAGCAGAGCCTGTCAACATCAAACAGCATTGTGCGCGAGGCGTTTGAGTAATCGGTAACATGAACGGCGGTGTCGCTGAGAGTAGCGCCGCCGGTAAGATTCCAGATAAGCCAGGTTTCGACCGTGCCGAAAAGGAGTTTGCCCTCATCGGCAAGCTGCCGCGCCTCGGGAACATGGTCTAAAATCCACTTGATTTTCGTGCCTGAGAAATACGCGTCTATAATAAGACCCGTGTGCTCCTGAATATAGTCGGAAAGCCCTTCTTCAATAAGCTTTTCGCATATATCCGCCGTGCGGCGGCACTGCCATACAATGGCGTTGTAAACGGGCTTGCCCGTTTCTTTGTTCCAGAGTATTGTCGTTTCGCGCTGATTGGTAATGCCTATGGCGGCAATATCCGAAGCGGAAACGGTGCCCTCGGCCATAATGCCGGTGAGCGACTGAAGCTGGCTGTAAAGAATCTTCATCGGGTCGTGTTCGACCCAGCCCGCCTGCGGATATATCTGGTCAAATTCATTCTGAGCCTTGGCAACAATGTTGCCCGCCTTGTCAAAAGCTATTGCCCTTGAACTCGTTGTGCCCTGGTCGAGAGCGATAACGTATTTTGCCATAAAAGCACCCTTTCTTATATGTTATATTTCAATTCCGAAATAATTGACCGCGTTGTTATATGAGATGTCGCGCACCACGGCGCAAAGAGTATCATAATCCTCGGGGTAAAGCCCGTTTTCAACCATATCGCCGAGCAGGGCGCAGAGAATGCGTCTGAAATACTCATGTCTCGGATATGACAGAAAAGAGCGTGAATCCGTTACCATACCCACAAATTTGCTTATCGCTCCGAGATTTGCAAGCGCTTTCATCTGCTCGCGCATTCCGTCAATGTTGTCGTTAAACCACCACGCCGAGCCGAACTGAATTTTGCCCGGCGCCTCGCTTGTCTGAAAATTGCCGAGCATTGAGCCGAGCACATAGTTGTCTTTTGGGTTGAGCGTGAAAAGTATTGTTTTGGGCAGCAGGTTTTCCTGAGCGACGCTGTCCATAAAACGGGAGAGTTTGCGCGCGACCTCGCGGTCGTCAATGGAGTCAAAGCCCGTGTCGGGGCCGATTTTGTTGAACATAGCCGTATTGTTATTGCGCATGGGGCCTATGTGCAGTTCCATTCCCCAGCCGCGTGACGCGTACTCCTTCGCGAGCAAGCGGAGAAGTTCTGTTTTGTATTTCTCAATTTCACTTTCACTTAATTTCTCGCCGCTTACCGCTTTGCTGAAAATAAGCTCAATTTCGGCTTTTGACGCCCTCTGATAAGGGAATTCGCCGAAGGCGTGGTCGCTCGCGCGGCAGCCGAGCGACGCGAAATAATCTATTCTGTCTGTCAGCACTTCCGTAAGCGCGGTGTAGCTTGTTATTCTGACTCCCGCCGTTTTTTCCATATCGAAAAGCCAGTTTCTCCACCCGGGCAGTTCAATGCCGAGCGCTTTGTCGGGGCGGAAAGCGGGGATGACCTTTACGCCGAAGGTTTTGTCTTCGGCGAGTTTTAAATGGTATTCGAGTGTATCTGCCGGGTCGTCCGTTGTGCAAAGGCAGGTAACATTTGAGTTCTTTATAAGCTCGCGCGGAGTGAAACCGCCCGCTTTTATTTTTGCGTTCGCCCTCTCCCAAATGTCGTCGCAGGTCTTCGCGCTCAGCGGCTCGTAAATGTCAAAATATCTCTGTAATTCAAGATGCGTCCAGTGGTAAAGCGGGTTGCCTATAAGCCCGGGCATAATCTCCGCCAGAGCCTTGAATTTTTCATACCCCGTCGCGTTGCCGGTTATGTATTCTTCATCAACGCCGCAGGAACGCATAGCCCTCCATTTGTAATGGTCGCCCGCGAGCCAGAGGTACGCAATATCTTCGGGCTGCCTGTTCTCATATATTTCTTTCGGGGAAAGGTGGCAGTGCCAGTCGAAAATCGGCATATCTTTCGCCGCGGCAAAAAGTTTTTTTGAGGGTTCGCTGTCAAGAAGAAAATCTTCATCCATAAATTTCTTCGCCAAAATCATACCTCCCGGCGGTCATTTGTTACCGATTTTATATTTTAGCACAACCCTCGCCGCTTTTCAATACACAAAAAGAACAAAATAACAGATGAAAAAAGCGGGGCGGCCCTTCCGGACAGCCCCGCCGCGCAATATTATTTTTTTATGAACGGCCTTATGAAATTGATTGTGAAATCAACGCCCCACTCGCCCTTTTCTCCGCTCCAGTTGTGCGAATGCGGCTCAATCGAAACCATTTCGTCATAGTTCTTTATGTAAAGCATTGCCATTACCGAGCGCCAGTCGGTCGGGTCAAGGCCCGCGGGCGGGTCATCATAATGCTCGCCGTCAACATACAGCGTGCCTTTAAGGTGAAAATGATAAAATCTGTCGCCCCAGTCGCGTATCTCTTTGAGATAATCGCCGTGCCTGTTTATGCAGTGCGAAACATCATATTTGATTCCGAGTTCGGGCATATTGCTGTGAATGGCGCTCCACGCCTTATCGTTATAAACAAAGTTGCCCCAGTCGCAGTTGTAAGTGGCGATTTTGACATTTTTGCCCTTTGCGTATTCGAGCAGCCGCGCGAAATAATCCGCGGCAATGTCGCAGTTTTCCTTGTAGTTTTTGCTCTCCGTGTAGTTGCAGCCGCAGTTGAAAACGGGGCAGCCTACCGCCGAGGCGGCATCGATAACATCAAAATCCTCTTTGAGAACCGGCTCGTTTACCGTGCCGTCGTCATTGATTCTTTTTGAGCCCCAGCGCCCCATTGAAAGAATTTTGACGCCGTATTTCGCCTGCCATTCGTTAAGTGAAGGCACAAGGGCAAGCAGTTTATCTGTAGGCTGATCGTGGTTGTAGCAGAATTCCACGCAGTCAAGACCTTTGCTCTTTACATATTTGAAGCCCTCTTCGCTCCAGTCGCCGATAATTCCGAGTTTCATAACAGCACCTCTGTATCAATAATTTTTACCGCTTTTTAAAAAATTGCGGATATATGCAAATGTTTCATCCTCGCCCTTCTCTTTAAGCATTCTGAGAAGCTTTTCGAGAAAAGCTGATGTTTCGGGGTGGATTGAGCGCTTGTCGCGCCCGCGCTCAAAATAATCGAGCGCTGATGAATCCGTGTATTTTTCTCCCTGATAAATTTTGCTTGCGGCAACACGGTCGCAGAACATCTCCGCCACATAGCGAACGGGCATTTTCACGGGCTCTACCCTGCGGGCCTTCGGGTTGTAATCCGCCCAGTATTCAAAATGGTGGCGGTTGCGCCCCTTGTGGTGAAGCCAGGCGAGCGAGTAGCCGTATTCCTCACGCTCCGCCTCATTCGGCGAGCGGTTGCCCTGATAATATTTCGCTCCGGGAATGAACTCCGTCGGTGAGTATTTCGACAGGTCGTGCTTTAAGCCCTGGAGCGGTATTCCCGCTTTGAAGCAATGCCTCATAACCGCGTGCCTGTGTTTTGTGATTGTTTTGAAATGCTTTAACGGGTGTGCCAAAAATTCACTTCCTCAGTGTTTTGAGATATTCCTTTTGCTCAGGTGAAATCCGAAAGCTCTCAACGGCTTTCTGTATCGCTTTGTTATGAACCCAAACGGGTAAAACGCCTTTTTCGATAAACGGCACGCAGGCGCTCCACTGTTTTGCGAGCGCGGTCGCGAAATACCACGCCGCCATCATATTGACATAATATTCCTCACTTTTGATTTTTGCAACTTTTCCGGCGTATTTTATATCAAAATCGGCGTCAAGAAACCATCTCATCAGCGTTTCCGCCCCGAAACGCACGGTGTATGTTTCGCCGGAGTCAATCCATTTGAACGCCTTTTCGGCGACTGTTCCCTTGTTTTTGCCGAAAACCCGGGGTGAGAGCTGGTCGCAGGTTGCCCAGTTATCAACAAAAGGCAAAAACGCCTCAACCTCCGCAAGGCATTTTTCGAACTCCTTTTCTCTGTTAATCAAAAAGGCGTGAAGCTGGTTTTCATCGAAATATTTATGCGGCGTTTTTTTCAGAAAGCTCTCCGCCTGCTTTGTGCCGTAAAGCTCCTTCGCGAGCGCCTTTATTTCGGGAGTTCTTACTCCTATAAAAAGCTTACGCTCAACAGCGGGTATAAGCTTTGCCTGAAAATCCGCGTAGCTTCCGTCCGCTTTTTCGCGCAGAGCCTGCAGAACCGTCATTCGCCTCTGCCCTCCGCCTCGTGACGCCTTCTGTTTTCATCCTCAACAAGAGCGTCATAATAGGTGTACATTTTCTGAACGCCGTTTTCAAGCAGGTAATAGTGCTTTATGTACGGCGCAAGCAGAACAACCAGCAAAAGCACCAGAATATAAGCCTGCGGCGCGCCGAAAATCGCTATTGCAAGCGCTATGAATGTAACTATCGCGAAAGTAATTGTAACTATAAGGTGTATGAGTCTCTCATGCTGAAAGTACTCAATCTGTATGAGCATATCCCTGCGAAACGCCTCAAGATCGCTGTCGGAGAGCGTCTGCGGCGCGGTCTCGCTTAAATATTTGAGATACGCGAGTATTCTTTTTTTCATAAAACACATCTCTTTTCAATTTCCGCTTTATTTTACGGGTTGATTTTACGGGTTAAATTCCCTGACGGGCTGAGCAATACCGAACAAATCCCTGATTGCGGCAAACAGCCACGCGAAAAATCCGGTGTTGACGGTTATCTTTATTTCGTTTTCCATCGGCACCCCCGCGCTGTCTTTAAGAACATCGCCTTTTGAATCGATTACTCTCACCGTGTAAACCGCGCTCTTTTTCATTTCGCCGGTTTTGTAGCTGAGAGCGCTGTTGTTTTTGCTTTTTGCCGCTGCCTGCGAACCGTTGTAAATAACTATTGCGCAATCATCCGGAAGGTTCTGCCCGGTGATGTTGAGCGTAACATTTGTGCGGTATGAAACGCTGCCGTTTTTCGGAACATTGAGCTTCGCGGAGGGTGAAACCTTCCAGACGGCGTAAAGAGTGCTGTCGGCTTTGAGATAATATCTGTCGCCCGGCTTATAGCGCACGCTCTGCGAGCCCTTTTCAACGCTCCACCCCGCGAAAACATATCCGCTCCTGACAGGTTCGGTTCCGGGCAGAACAACCGTTCCGAACCCGGTCATATTTCCGGGCGCTCCGGTACCCGCGCCGGCATCGAATTCAAGAGTAAAATCCGTTGCGGGCGTTTCGTTCTTTTTCCACACCGCGTAAAGAGTTACGCTCGCCGTAAGATTGATTTTCTCTCCGGGCTGATACTGCGGCGTTGTAGCAAGCTGATTTGCCGACCAGCCGAGAAAAGAGTATCCGCTTCTCACCGGCCTTGAGAGCGAAATTGTTATTTCGCCTCTCCCGCTCTGACCGGCGGGCGCTTCGCTGCCTCCGTTGGCGTTGAATGTGAGCGTGTAGTTTTCGGGCTGAGCGGCGCAGTTCCATACGGCATTCAAAATTTCGGCGTTGCCCTGACCGATTTCGATTTTTTCTTTATCGCTCACCGTTCCGGCATAAAAAACATTTCTCAGCGAGGAACAGCCTTTAAATGCCTCGGCGCCGATTGCCGTTACGCTTAACGGAAGGGTGATTTCTTTAAGATTTGTGCAGCCGTAAAACATTCTGTAACTGACACTTGTCAATGTTGCCGGTATTTTTGCCGTTCTCAGCTCGCGGCAGAACTCAAACGCGTTCGCGCCCACCGAAACAACACTTTCGGGCAGAACCGCTCTGTTAAGGCTTTCGCACCCGGAAAAAGCGTAAACACCTATGCTTCTCAGACCGGACGGCAGAGTAATGCTTCCGAGTGACGAACAGCCCGCGAATGTGCTGCCGCCTATATATAAAACGGATGAAGGTATCGTAACCTCCGAAAGGCTTTTGCAGTTATAAAACAGGTAATTGCCGATCTGTGTGAGCCCCGACGGCAACCCTGCATTTCTTAAAGCCGTACAGTCGGCAAAAGCGCTGTCTCCCAAACTTTCCACACTGCCGGGCAGACTGACCGCAGCAAGGGCCGAGCAGCCTGCGAACGCGCTGTATCCCACGGTTTTAAGCCCATAGGGAATATTCACCGATATGAGCGAAACGCAATCCTCAAACGCGTTGTCGCCGATTTTTCTTGTGCTGCCGCTCAAAGCAACGGCAATAAGGTCGCCGCAGGAAGCGAAAGCGTGTTTGCCGATTTCTTTAATGTTTTGGGGGATTGTTATTCCCGTAAGCCCGGAACAGCCGTAAAACGCGTAATCGCCTATTGCCTCAACATCGCTGTTCTGCGGTATTTCGCTTGTTTTGCAGCCCGCGGCAACGGTACGGGTTTTTGTGTTTATAACGCAGTTGCCGTCGCATACAAAAACAGTGTTCTGAGGGCTGATTTCAATCTCCCCGAGCGAGCCGCAAAACGAAAACGCCCCCGCCCCTATTGAGGAAACCCCTTCGCCGATATACGCCGAAGCGGCGCCGTCACAACCCGCGAACGCGTTGGCCCCTACGGATGTTATGCAATCCGGAATAACAATACCGTCAAGGCCGGAGCACCCGAAAAACGCGTTGTCGGCAACGGCGGTTACACTGCCGTCATCGGGAATTACCGAAGTTTTGCAGCCGAAAACAACAGAGTTCAACTGTTTGTCAATAATACAGTTATTCTCGCTTCTGTAATTGGCATTGGCGTCGCTGACAGTTAAACTCCCGAGGCTGTCACAGCCGGCAAAGGCTCTGCTGCCTATATTCACAACATTCGCGGGAATATTGATTGATGAAATCGCGGAACAGTCGCAAAACGCGTACGCCCCGATTTGGGAAACGCATTCCGGCACCGTAACCGAGCCGAGGCCGGAACAGCCGAAAAAGGCGTAGTCATTTATAACCGTTACGCTCCCGTCCGAAGGTATAACGCCGGAAGGCACGCCGGCTATAAGTGTTTTGCCCGGTATATATACAAGGCAGTTCCCTTTAATGCCGTAATACTCGTTTTCGCCGTTTATAACAATGTTTTCAAGAGCCGGGCAGCCGGCGAACGGCGCGTTGCCTATCCGTATTACGGATGAGGGGATTTCAGCACTTCCGAGCAAACGGCAGTTGAAAAACGCGAAGTTCCCTATCGCGGCTGTGTTTAAACTCAGTTTTACGCTTTGCAGCCTCTCGCAGTCTGAAAACGCGTAATCATTAACGCTTGTAACAGAGTCGGGCAAAACAATTTTTGTAATTTTGCCGCAGCCTTTGAACGCCTCTTTGCCGATAACCTTAACGGGAAGCCCTCCCGCCGTATCCGGAACGGTTATTTCCCCTTCCGCTTTATCGCTGCATTTCATAAGTATGGCATAATCGCTTGTAATACCGTAGGTGAAATAATCGGAAACATCGGCGCTTGCCGGTATATTGCCCGCGGCGGCTCCGCCGGCGAGCAAAAGAACACAGAGCAAAATTGAAACAGTCTTTTTCAGTGCCGTCATAATCATTCCTCCCGTTTTCATTTACAAATATTACCGCGTCCGATAAACCATCTGCTGTATTTTCATTATATCAACACCTTATTTTCAGGTCAATAAAAATATCATAAAATGATAAACAGAGACAAAAAAACGCCGAAAAAGCGGCAAATAAAATTTTTTGAAAAAATTGTTGACAAACCGAAACGCATATAATATAATAAACAGGCTTAATGACAGCGGTTTACGGCGGAATAGCTCAGTGGCTAGAGCACTCGGTTCATACCCGGGGTGTCGGCGGTTCAAATCCACCTTCCGCTACCAAAACGGCCCGGTGGTCAAGCGGTCAAGACACCGCCCTTTCACGGCGGTAACACGAGTTCGATTCTCGTCCGGGTCACCAAACGAGAAGTATCCGATTGCGGTAGTTTTAGAAAAACGATACTGCATTGGGGTACTTCTTTCTTTGTATAATTAGTGAAAAAACCTGTTGAAATTAATGTAAACACACGATCCCCGAACGCTCTGAAAACATGGCGTTCGGGGATTTTTGCTTTCTGTTCATTTTAATTTTCACTCTCATAGTAATAAGAGTAATCTATGCCCTTGATGAATATTTCACGGTCATTGATTTTATCGGTCAATGCTTTTTCAATCAGTCCGAAGATGAGAGAATCATCAACCGGGCTTTTCTCCATAGCTGTCAGATAATCTTTCTTGTCGATTTTGCTCCAGTCAACATATAGAGAAAGATTCTTTTTCAAAATAAGGTCGAGCCAGATTCTTGTGCTTCTGCCGTTGCCTTCCATAAACGGGTGAGCAATATTCATCTCTACATATTTGCTGACAATGCTCTTTAAATCTGTTTCCGGCATCGCCTCAATCTTTTTAAGATTATCGGCAATGTATTGAGCGCTCGCAAAGGCGAAACCGGCTTTGCTGATATTTTTATCTCTTATCTTTCCGGCAAAATCATACAGACCGCCGAAAATATATGCATGAATTTGCTGAAGACCTCTGACCGTTCCGACCTCGATATCGTTAATCATTCCGCTGTCAAACAAACCATAAGCTTTCGGCTTACTCAGTATTAAAATATCATTTTCACTCAGAATTGCCTTCATACCCATATTTTCAATCAAATCACCAAATGATTATCATAATTCCGATACGATATAATTCACTTAAAAAAGTAAAACTCGGCTGAGTCAGCTATCAATCACCGAACCGTCCCCTGATTGATTGTTATTTCAGCTTTTTCAGTTCTTTTAACGCATCAAGATAATCACGCTCGGCGTCGCTTATGGTGCGCTGCTTATATTTTTTATACTCGGTTTCCGCTTTCAGCATAGCTTTATCATGTGAAACCGAACCGCTGCCGACAAGCAGTTGTTCCCCGGAAGACGTGAGTATTCCGTCAAGATGCTGAGCCCAGTCTTTCATTGTCATCGGGATTTCTCTTTCCGCTTGTCTTTCGGCAAAATCAAGATATCCCGAAACAAGCTGCCCCATGGCTCTCAGTTCTTTTTCATCAAGATAGTTTTTAGCAGTTTTTGCTTCCGTCAGTGTCGGCTGATTTCCGGCAAAATTCATAAGCCCCATAAAATCTTTTTCGGCATCCGCTCTGTTATAAATAATTTCGGCAGCCGTTTCTCCGCTTACTGCGTAATGAATCTTATTCTGAACTTTTTTGAAAAACTCTATTGATGTGTCGGCTTTCGGGTCGTAGTCAATGCTCGTTGCATAAATTTCAAGCACCTGGCGGTAAAACACTTTTTCGGATGCGCGGATGTCGCGGATTCTTTCGAGAAGTTCTTTGAAATATCCTCCGCCGCCGAGATTTTTCAGGCGATTGTCATCCATTGCAAAGCCTTTTTTCATATACTCCTTGATGATGTTTGCCGCCCAGATTCTGAACTGAATACCCCGCTGAGATTTCACACGGTAACCGACAGAAATAATCATATCAAGGTTGTAATATTCAATGTCGCGTTCAACCTGACGGTCTCCCTCAAGTTGAACTGTTGCAAAATTTGCAACAGTTGCCGCTTCAGATAATTCACCGTCTTCAATGATATTCTTTATGTGCCTGGATATGGTAGATTTATCTCTCTGAAATAATTCAGCCATCTGCTCTTGCGTAAGCCAGACGGTTTCTTCATCAAACCGCACATCAACCTGTGTTTTGCCGTCTTCGGTTGTATAAATAATCAGTTCTGATTTAGCTTTATCCATTTTTCCTCCTGATAATTTTATAATAAAGTGAGGTTTGCTTATTATATTAGTTTTTTATTATGGAATTAGATGATTCATTGTATTTCTTTTACTAATGCGATCAGAGCAATAACAAGTGCAACAAAGAAGCTTTTTTCTTGTCTGGCCACTGAATTTTACAGGTAACGCCTTTCAAGTTTGCACTATCATGTGAGAACTTAATCAGCGGTGTATCAAAACATTTTAAGATATATATCATAATTGGTTGCATAAATGTTTAGTTTTTTAGCATATTACCCGCTTTGTAATAAAAGTAGAGTTCCTTCTTTTCTATTTCCTTTTGATTATCACTATACTGCTTACTAGACTGAAAAATTTTTGAAGCTGCCCATAAACCACCGGCTGTAACAAGCGCAGCGTTTTCTGAGATGGTATCGCAAAAATTACCTATTACCCCGCCTGCAGCTAAACCTACTAATAAACCTCCGCTGCTTTTTACAAAGTTTTCGTCTGAAACAAGATTATAGCCAAGGTTTTTTAAAAAACTGTTTTCTTTTGTTAATTGGTCAATTTCTTCAACTGCAGGTACAACCTCTTTATAGTATAATTCAGTACACTCCATTTCAAAATCTTCCTCCCAGGGCATGTGTTGGATGCCGTTAGAATAATTAAGCATACACTTTCGATAATTTGCAAGAGGAGCATTTAATTCTTTTCTTATATCTAAAATTTCATTTACAGTTGCAAATTCAAACGAAGGTAATTTTCTTATTAGATTGTCACTCAACCCTGCGTGAGCGATTTTTCTTTTTTCGCTTTCGTCAAGTCTAATTAAATGACACTTTGACGCAGTTAGCAGCAAGTCATTTGATAATTCATCAAATAATGGATAGGAGTTTTTAACTGCGGTTCTAAGTTTTTTGAAGTATTCGAATACAACCAGATTAGAATCTGAAATAGAATATTCAAATCTTTGAACTTTCAGTTTTCCTGATTTAATAAGTGAATCAAACTCCTTAGATTGTGACTCACCTATAAATGAAACTATGGCATCATCAAGGCCCTTGGCTGACTCAAATAATTTACTTCTTAGACCAATTTTTGTTTTCAAAGAAATGTTCGATTTATACTTTTGGTCATCTATTATTGTTGAGTATTGTTCAATTATGTTTGAGCACTCGTTACACAACTCTGGTGATTTGCTTTTGCAAATATCAACACACATTTTCATTATTCTGATTAGGTTTTTTTCATCTCTTTTAATATCATCAGTCATTAACTGTGTGTACACATATGCAACTGGGCTTATTAATGATATTGCGTCTGCATATAAAAGAGAAGATTTTACATATCTTAATTCTCTATCTATATCAGTAAAGTTAGGGGAAATAGCAATGGAAAAATCAAAGCTCAATATAATCACCTCTTCAAAGAAATTGCTTATTTTCTCATAAAAGACTTCAATACATCGATTTCTTTTGAAATACTTATCCTTTCAAGTGAAATAATTGCTGAAAGTATCAAAGTATATGTTTTGTCATACCACTCTTCTAATTCTTTCGGTGACAGTTTTTCTAATAATTTGCTTTCGCTATTACTGTGTCTGATGTTAAGGTTATTCAGTAAAAAGCCAATGTCTTCTGCAAGTGTTTTAAGATTATTACTGTTCAATTCATCTCGTTTGCTTTCAAACAAATCCGCTAAATTCTTGAGAATGTCACGTTTTCCTTCAATATTTCCCTTTAATAAATAGTGATTGTATTCCATTATTCTTATTCCATAAGCTTCATCAACAATCTCAGCTATTTCCGCTGCGACAGGGTTTGACTGAACGATTATTGCGTGCCTGTTATCAGGAAAAGTATATGTTTCATATCCTATTTTGTTTAGCACAACGATAATATTGTCTTGGATTGCTTTTGCTATAATAACCGCTTTCTTTTTGTAATTGTATTTATCATCCGTACCACAAAAAGCGATTAAAGAAAAATTATACATTGCTTCGCAAAAATCTAAAAACAGGTTCTGCGAAAAATAAGTAAATCCAATCCTATGCTCATCAATACCTATAGTTATAAGCAAATCATGTGATGAAGTGCAGGTGTCACGATATGGCCAATTCCAAAAATTATTGTCAACGAATGATTTGAATTCTGAATGGTAACCAGAATGATAAAGGCCTATTATCCGTTCAAATTCTTTTTTATAATCTATGTCTTCTGCTAATCTCTCAAAAATAGTTTTTCTTTCCACGCTTTTCTCCAATCATTTTTTGATAAGGTGTTCTTTTTGGCATGCACTCTTAAAAAACTCACCAAAGCCATTATAATAGAACATCAAATCGTTTTTGGCAAATAAATCACGATACCTTTTTTCAGGCAGAAGATCTTTCAGATTTGTTTTTTTAGTTTGCTTTGGGTCATCATCGTGATATAAGATCACATCTATCTTTGCTTTGTCGGAAATAGATTGGTGAAGCAAATAACGAAAATCAAAATCCGCAATAGGCAGAGAATACCCTACGAAATAAACATGATCTGCTTTTAGCAAAGTTTCACGCGCACTTGACCATAGGTTTGTATACAACTGACTGTTTAATGATTTCATCATTGTAGGAGTAATGATTTGAGACTGTAATAAGAAATCAGCGTTTTTTGTTATGAGACACGATTTGCAAGTTTCTTGTGACTTATCATCAAACAAATAATTGCCGCAGTTCTCACTGTTGACTATGTTGATTTTCCCACAGTTTAGGCAGCGGAACCAGTTGATTGAGCCATGTATCTTGATTAACTTGATTGTTTTTCTTGACTTCGAGGTAACCATCCCATCCTTCGTGTAATACGTATCATTCAACGATAAATCATAAACAAGTTTTTGCTTTTCCAAATAAGTCTCTGTCAATACATCCCAATTAGTTGATATGATGGCCGAATTTGTCGCGTGATTCTTTAAATAAGAGAAAAAAGACAGGTAGTCGCTTTCGACATATGTATGGTTTTTACAACGCTTGCTAAAATAGTAAACAAATAAGCGTGTTATAGATTCTTTAATCTCATCAACATATTGAGAAGAATACCTGTGAAAATACTCCCTGCTCTGATATGTTTTATCGAAAGATGTAAAAACATCTTCGAGGCTAACATGTATTTTAGACTTTTCTAAACTGTCTCTAATTTTTTCGCGTAGTATCAACAACTCATTCTTTTCAGTGTCTTCTGACAATACGCTGGTATCCAGCTTGGTGTATTTACTCTTTAATTCTAATTCTTCAAAGCTCTCATTGTACTCTGCACAATCAAAAGCAGTATAATTCTGCAAAAGAAATAATCCTACCGTAATGAAAGATTTTAAAAATTTTGTGCTTTCCGGCTCTGGTGTATATGTCAAAAAATCTTCAGCGGGTTTCTTAATCATTTCTTGCAAAATTCGATCTTGGATCGGCAACTTTGCCGGAGCAGAAAATCCAGCGCCAAGAATAAAAACAATACGTTCCTTCTTATCCATAAATGCTACACCAATCCTGCATATGATTAGACAGCGCCGGATAATACTCGGAGTATCCTTTTATCAAATCGTTCTTAAGCACATCAAAGCTCTTGCTCTCAACATCATTCCATTCGTCAACTTTTGCAAACATAAAATGCATGGCAGCGATCACCGAAGCATCCGTTGTCGGACGATTACGTTTTATACCGTTTCGCATTGTATAGTCGCTTGATTCATTATATTTACGGAAGTTGTCAATATTTTTTCCGATTATATCGCGGCATTGTTTGCAAGAACATATATGCTGGTAAAAATCTTCACTGGCAATAGCCTTGTCTTTTGAAAAATAACCTTTACTTGACAGAATGGATATCACATCGGAAAGAGACAAACGGGTGTGTAAAGGTGGGAAATAATACTTATTTACAGGCAGTCCCCCGCCAACAGGAGTAATAGGTCTTGATTCTCCGTAACCAACAGATTGTGCAACGCCATACATCCTATATGGCAAATCCTCATTGCAAAGAATGATTGAATCATATCCGCCGTATGCCATAACCGGCTTGATACCTAATTCAGTTAATGCCAAGAGAACTTCTTTAAACTGTTCTTGTTGCGCTTTTGTTGCTTCAAAAAGATTAAAATCGTCAACCCATATAAAGGCATAATCCACAATAGAATCTTTATAGTATTCCTTGATTTTGTTTGCAAAGGTGTTTTTATCAAGAATTCTCTTGTCTATCACTATTTGAATTCCCGTTTTATACTTTTCTTTATGTGCATTAAACGAGATAAATCTTTGAGTACATAAAGCATTCAACTCCATCCAAGCATTGATTTCTTTTTCTGAATACGATGACTTGATCATAAAATATGGGGCTATAACAACTGCGGGAGATGGTCCGATTTTGGCGTATTTCAGATATTTATCATATTCTTTGTTTTTTATATACTTGTCAACATAGTTGGTCTCAAACGAATACACACTTTCAATTAATTTGTCAACCGCATTTTTTATATCGTCGGGCAATAGATTTCCTTTTTTTAAATAGAACTTGTCTTTTAACTCAGATGGCAATTCAGAAAGGTATTGATCCACAGATTTTTTAACTGATACAATTCCTTGCTTGTTTTCAGTTTGAACTGCAGTAATATCTTGTTGGTAAATATGCGTTTGTGGATCAATAATGTATTGATTTTTGTGTACCGCAACTAAATCTGCCACAGCGCTTTTGCTGTAGGCAACAATCGTTGCATTAAAAATAACAGCAGAAAAACTATCTTTGAATTTGATTAGAACTTTTTTATCGGTCCCTGTGTTATATCTTAACAATTTTAAATTATCACTCATCTTTGTTTTCCTGCCTTTGCTCTTTTATGTAGCTGATGATCTGCCGTTTTTGGACTTTCCATAGAATATCAACTTCTTTTGGGTTACACTCTTTAGTAAAAACATTATTATCTGATTCCCATGTAATCAATCCAATGCCAGTCTCTGAGCACTTGCTTTTAATGTTACTCAAACATTTTTCAGTTTTGGGCTTTGGTAAACACAATACCAAGTAATCAAAACATGGTGATACCGTAATAAGTTGGTTTATTGCTCTTTTCCAATCTTTTATTTTGAATTCAATGGCAGTGATCTTGTTCAAATGAGTGTCGTATTCAACAAGATCAACTGATCTGGAAAAAACAGGGATTTCCTTAAATAGATTTCTTTTTCCTTGTTTTGATCGGTACTGACAATAGTTTTCGCGTAATAAATCCTCAATGTTATTCATCATCCAGCACCTCATCTTTTATCAATGATTTTGTAGTATAAACTGGATACTTAGAATAAACATATTTCAACAACTGCTTCGGATATATAGAAGTGATTTTTTTCTTAAACGTCTCCAATAGTATCTTCTGCTCATCGCTTACGCTTGGTAAAATGTTTTCAACAACAAAGCTTTCACCCGTCTTAAGAAGCGAGTATTTATAATAAGTTCCGTCTGTTTTTAGTTTGTATCCTTTGCTTGTCATCTCGTTTACAAAAGAAACATCTTCATATGACATTTCTTCCAAATCATCAACCTCCACCATTTCTTCGGTGGCTTTTAAGTCTGTTACTTGGATAAACTTTATTCCTTTGAACAGCTCAACTTGTTCGTATACATCTTTTGAAAACGGGCCGTAATTGTATGCAATAAACTCAGGCAATTTATCAGATTCAAGCCCCTTTTCTTTCAGTATAGGTGCAATCTCCATGTTGAATAGGAACATCATTTTTTCTAATCTAACTGCGCCCAAAATTGGTTCCTTATTATTCAAATATAGTAACAATAGTAGGTAATCTGCGCCATTCAATTTTGCCATATTAATTCTCTCCCTAACAAATATCAATATTATCGGTTAATAATCGGATTTCTTACAAAAGATTCGTACCATTCAAGCGGATTAAGGTCAGCGTTATATGCTGTTTCAAAAATAGTATACAAATCTCTGTACTTGCGTTGGCACGAAACAACAGACTTCAGCACGGATGTATCAAGTGGGATAATCTTCATCCCGTTTACGTATTTTGTTGGATCTTGTATGTCGTAGAAAAAACTGCTTTTACGATTTCTGAAATCTGCCGTTACATTGATATTAAGATATGTTGTTGCAAAAACGCAGTACGAATTCAAATTGCCTGTTCTGATCAAGTGCATACCCAAATGGCGGGAAACCGGTTCCATTTCCATACGACGCTGATTTGTTCTGTCGGCCAGCGTTGCTTCAAGAAGCAAAGAGTGTTCTGGGTAGTAATCGGTTTCCGGATACTCGTAAACAATATCGGCTTCTCCACCAGCGGCATGGGTTTTAGGAAGCAAATCCGCGTCTAATGACAATTTCATATAATTAAGGATTTTGCCTTGACGCTCGCTTGTTTTGTACCATATGATCCCCAACACATATTCAAAGATCGTCGGTATATCTGCGTCGTCAGTTACCATTTCTTGAATTTGAGTATCATTTCTACGCTCAAAAAGATCAAGCAGAATAAGAAGTTTTTCGTCGGTGAATTTATCGTCAATCAATTCCTGTAAACGCCTATACCGAATATCCTCAAGCGCGAGTCTTGCGTCGGCAACTGTAGTGACGGCGGTTCCGAGTTCTGCATTGACGCCATCGATAACCGCAGTTTCATTCTCTACCAAGCAAGGTGCGATTTCTTGCATAGAACAATTATCAAACAGGTTTTCGCTCGCTTCAAAAGCTTTAGCATACAAATCATCGATGACATTACCAAAGAAATGCTTCGGAACGATATCAAGTTTTATGCAGCCGTCCTCGAAGAGAACAATGTCCGTCGTTTTGATATAGCGTCTGTTTAAATCTAAATAGTCAGAAAGCGTCGCTTTGGCTTTCAACATATGCATTACTTTGAAAAATGCAGTTTTGAAGGCGGATTCTGTTCTTACACCATCAAATAATGTGTGATTAAGACATGAAAGCGGATCATTGTTAATCGCTCTCGTCGAAACAGTATTGAACAGATAATCTCTCCATCTTCGTCCAATATTTATGTTTCGCGTTGCTTCATATACGGACAGAAGTGCCGAAGAATCACCGCGCACAAAAACACTATATAAACACTGATAAAGTGGATAATAAGGACGATCGTATGATCTGCTCTTGCGATTCATACCAATTTCACAGATCAGTGACTCATTCACTCTTCCTGTCAGAAGCATAGATAACGCCTCTAGATAATTATCCATGCTCATCAGTCGATCTATAATAACACTCTCAACGGTTGTACGATTACCGCGAAGATCCCGAATCTTTTGGATGATGTACTCAGTTGAATGAGAATCAATGCAGAGAGGAAGCAAATAAGTGTATTCCTCCATAGTGATAAATTCAAACTCTGATAAGACACGCAACAACACAATAAACGGTCTAACAACAGAACTGTCGACCGTATTACTTGTTTTGAGAAGTTGCTTCAGGTAGATGAAACTGTCTTTCGAAATTTGGAAAATGTTATCCGATGTAAAATCGCCGCTTCTGCTGATTCCCAGCAAAGCATTTCCGGCTTCTGTTAATCTTCTGTTATCGGTTATCAAGCCAATGTCAACCAAACCGGAGGTCTTCTCGCGGGCGTCTTTGTCTTTTCTCGGAGCATCGCCGGAAACAAAGCCCTTTTCTTTCATAAAATCGTAATAGCGAATTTGAATGACATTGTTGTTTGCCCAATTCTCTCCCGAATTATCAGGAACACGCCAAAACTCATCCAGCAATCCTAATTGCTCTTCAATAGTCCTGTTAAACTGTTTGGTCCTAAAGCTTGTTGTGCCCAATCCCCAACAAAAACTCTTATAAGCCGGCATTTTGGTCCTCCTGATAATTTATAATCAGCACTTCTTCACTCGCTGAAGATTTATCCTTCGTTTGATAGTTTGAGTTGGCATAACTGTAGTTTAACGGAATTGCCTTATACTTCATTGCATTAGTCTCAAGCCATGCAATAAGGATTTTGTTTTCTTTGCCTTTGCTCCGTAAAACATTCGACAATGCAAAGCGAATACCATTTCTGTTCAAGCCGTCAAGAAAAGTGAGAAGATCCATTTCGGCTTGTTCGTTCCATCCGCCTTGTTCATTATATGTTGCGCATGTTATCAAATACGGAGGGTCAACATAAACAAAATCATTCATAGATAACGCGTTAATATCAAAATCTCGAAAGTCTTTACATGTAAAAACACAGTTCTGTTCTTTGATGCGATCAATAAAGGCGGCAAGCTTCTCTTCCATTTTTTTGTTAAAATCTCTTTTGCCAACCGGAAGATTATATTCACCTTTGCTATTAAACCGAATCTGATTGTTAAACGCATAAACTATAATGACATATAACATCACATAGTAATAGTAGTCTTCACTTGTTTTAGAGTTAAAGTCAGAACGAAGCTTCAAAAACTTATCCTTGTTATAATCTCCAACGCCTTTACTGCTATCGCAACCATAGTATTCATATCCGTTTTTACTCACATCGGAAAGATTATATTTTTCTATAATTTGATAAATCCACTCAAAAGTTGACTCTTTGTCAAGATTCTTGAATGTATTATACAGATATAACAAGTGTTCATCCAAATCGTTATATATTACTTTTTTACAATCAACATTTAAGCCAACGCTGCAACCCCCGCAGAATAAATCAACAAAAGTGTCAATATCCTTCGGGAACAGCGGAAGTATTTGTGGCAACAATTTGAATTTTCCACCTGTATAGTTTAACGGCGATTGAGTCATTATGTTTTCCTTTCACTAAACGCACTTACATAAAAACAATCTCTCGGCATTGTTTTCTATATCTGATTTGCCTGTTGTAAAAGCTTTATAATTTTCGGTAAAAATTTTTAATTCACCTTTATTTGATAAAACTCGCATAATATCTTCGTCTGTTATTTTAGCGTTTGAACGGCTATTCCCTTTATCCGCCATATTGTTATATGACAAGAGAATATATTTACATTTTGCATTTGATATCAAATCTTCAAAAGCAACAAGTGCTTCATTTGTACAGTATTTGCTTTTCAGTTTGCTTCTATCCATTTTTCTTGCAACGCCAAATACTTCTGGTTTGTTCCATCTAGCAACATTTTCGAGAAGATGATATGCATCGCAATACTGTCGAGAATTGTATGGTGGATCTATATACAATAAATCAGCAGTAATACTTTTAATCAACTTGTTTGAATCACAATTATAACAGTGATTGTTTTGATTGTTATCATTCTTTGCAAGTGGAACATATAGTTCAAGAGAGGAGTCAAACTCAACATTTTTACGATAGGCATCATAGTGCCCGCATGTCTTTGCTATTTTATCCATAGCATATAGCAATGAGGTGATAAGAATAGCGCGCTCTCGCTCATTAATTAATCCTGAATTATACTTTTCTTCTATATCTTCACGAATAAAACCAATTTTTGAACAATCTTCTCTGCTAAAATATGTATCAGAAAAATTGTCTGTCATATAGTTTTCACCGCAGTTAGTTGCAGAGTTATAATCTACAATTAACTCAACTATATTTTCAGGTTCATAAGTCTGCGCTCCAAACCAAGCATAATTACAAATATAGTTACTATACATTATATCATTGGTAATTATTTGCTTTTCCTGGAAAGCGGAAGATACAGCACCGGTTCCGGCAAATATGTCAAGAAAAGAATCAAACACTAAATTCTCCTGTTCAACTACACTTGTAATAAACGGGAGTAACTTATATTTATTTCCTAAGTATCTTCTGTTGTTTATCGAAGAAGTCTTGTAATCTGCAGTAGTTTGATTTAACATTATTTTTTAATCCCCATAAAAAAGTATATATAATTGACTAATAATTCAAAGTGCCATTTTTGCTCTTTGTAATATATGATTTGGCACCTTATTATAACGGAGTCGCACATTAAAGAAGTAAGCATTTATGTACTACTTCCTATAATATAATTATTATATCACGCACGCGCGCGAAGTGCAATCAAAAATAATGTGATTTCCGTAAATGAAGGATCGGCGCCTTACACAGCCTTACACAGCCAGTCTAACAGAACAACAGTCCAAAAATACGGACTTGTAAATAGCACACAAATACGCACAAATCCTCCGGTTAATCAAGGGTAAAATGCACGGCGAGCCGCCCTTGACAAACCGTCTGATTTATGCCGAGAGCAATTAAGGCCTCAATGAGCAAATCTGTCATTGAGACCCGGTAAGATTATGCAGTTATTCGTCGCGGAGTATTATAACTCCGTTCGGCAGCGGACCTGAATCATCGTAATTAGTCATAAGGGCGGTAAAGATTATCACAGTGTAATCATTTTTCAGGTTGTTATCGTTTGAATAATTCCCGGATTCAAAATCAATATGGACTTTGCCGGTAAATACTCCCCGCCGTGTGGATATCCGGCATTCATATTCGCATTTTGTCGAGGCATTGTTTTCTTTCATAAGCTGAAAATATACGGTGATAAAATCTGTGCCTGCCGGATATTTTTCCGCTAATCGGTCATATTCAATTTTTTCAATTACCTTGTCATTCACAATAAACGCAAATTCGGGTATGAGGCGCTTTCTCAGTTGGGAGAGCGCCTCTTTTTCTGTTTTTACGGCTTCGTCAATCGTAATACCGAAATACTCGGATGTGTTTTCACGGGTGTGATACCCGGTATTGTTCAGCCCATAGCGGTAAGTGATGAATTGTTTTTGCCTGCCCGTCAGTTCTTTCAATGCGGAGTAAAGCAAGGCTTTTTTCAGGTTGATGAAAAACAGCTCTTCCGGCGTTTTGTGATAATCGGTTTCATAAAGCGGTTCCGTGTTGTATTTGTCGCTGTCTG